>Ga0182740_1000044_pt1 | contig 250897 bp, 228 predicted proteins | sample eDN5th37CKraftBY_FD_128872 | JGI IMG/M metagenome (GOLD analysis project Ga0182740, IMG submission 128872) | Enriched backyard soil microbial communities from Emeryville, California, USA - eDNA 5th pass 37_C Kraft BY (version 2) (version 2) | ecosystem: Environmental > Terrestrial > Soil >... | reverse complement strand
TCCTGCAGGCGCCCACACAAGTCACCTGCGCACACTTTCAAAGAACTCGAAGTCGGCCTCAGCGCCTTCCTTCGTAACCCCGTCGTTTCCGTCGAGGTGAGCCGCCTATTATGGCGGGTTTTTTCGTTTCGTCAACATCTTTTTTCGAAGTTGTTGGCGATTCGTTTCCCTTCTTCTGGCGCCCTGCAGGTCCGGCAAGGCCCCGTGCGTCGGGGGAGGGAAAGTATGGCGGGTTCTGTCAGCTTTGGGAAGGGGTGCGGACAGAATTTTTCACGTCCCGTCGACCAGTCTTCAGGCAGCGACGGCCTGCTCAGCCCGCTACCAGACGGACACGCGCGAAATTGCGCTTGCCTACCTGCAGGACGCCCTCGAAACCCGGCATCAGCTGAAGGCCCGCGTCTTCGACCACTTCCCCTTCCACCTTGACCGCCCGCTCCTTGAGCTTGCGGTTGGCTTCTGAGTTGCTGGGCGTGATGCCGGCCATCGTCAGCAGCGCCGCGATGCGGATCCCCTCTGCTGGCACGCTCACCTGCTTCAGCTCCAGCAGCGAGGTGTCTCCCTGCCCCGTGACGACGGCATGCCAGCCGGCGATCGCCTTTTCGGCGTCGGCGGCACCATGGAAGCGGACCGCCAGTTCGCGCGCCAGGCGCAGCTTGACGTCGCGCGGATTCAGCTCGCCGTCGGCGACAGACTGCCGGAGTGCGGCCGCTTCGGTCACGCCGATCTCGAAGCTCAGCAGCTCGATCCAGCGCCACATCAGGTCGTCGCCGATCTTCATGGTCTTGGTGACGATGTCGATGGCCGGCTCGCTGACGCCGATGTAGTTGCCCAGCGACTTGGACATCTTGTTGACGCCATCCAGCCCTTCCAGCAGCGGCATGGTCAGCACGATCTGCGGCGCCTGGCCGTGGTGCTCCTGGAGTCCCCGGCCCATCAGCAGGTTGAACTTCTGGTCGGTGCCGCCGAGTTCGATATCCGCCTGCAGCGCCACGGAGTCGTACCCCTGCACCAGCGGGTACAGGAACTCATGGATGGCGATGGACTGCTGGGCGGCATAGCGCTTGGCGAAGTCGTCGCGCTCCAGCATGCGGGCCACGGTGTGCTGGCCGGCGAGGCGGATCATGTCCGCTGCGCCCATCCTGCCGAACCATTCGGAGTTGAAGCGGACCTCCGTCCTTTCGCGATCCAGCACCTTGAAGACCTGGTCCTCGTAGGTGCGGGCATTGGCCAGCACGTCCTCGCGGGTCAGCGGCTTGCGGGTGACGTTCTTGCCGGTGGGGTCGCCGATCATCCCGGTGAAATCGCCGATCAGGAAGATCACCTGGTGCCCCAGGTCCTGGAACTGCCGCATCTTGTTGAGCAGCACGGTATGGCCCAGATGAAGATCGGGCGCCGTCGGGTCGAACCCCGCCTTCACGCGCAACGGGCGACCGAGCTTCAGGCGCGCCTCCAGTTCTTCGGGCTTGAGGGTTTCATCGGCGCCGCGGCCGATCAGGGCAAGAGCTTCAGCGGAGGACACGGGGAACAGTTCCAGTCAGGGGCGCCCGTGAAGGGCAAGTCAGTGAGGTGAAGTTACCGTTAAAAGAAGGTAAACAGTGATACCAATCAAAAAAACCATTTGACTCAATGGTTTGACGCGAAGTCTTCGCGTGTCTATGGTACGCCGATTGGGGCTTTGCCTTGGCCCCGGGGTGCAACCTTGATGCAGAGTCATGGGGGCGGCAACAGCCGCAAGCAACAGTTCCGCGAGCGCCTTGGCGTGCTTCGGGAGACCGCCGTGAAGCGGCATCTGCCGGAAGGCCGCTGGACGCGCCGCCACTGGATCCACGCCAGTCTGTTCACCACCATCGGCGTGTTGATGGCCACCATCGTGCCGGGCTTCTCCAGCGCCATCCAGGCACCCGTCTCCCAGCCCCGCAACACCCTGCTGCTCGAACTGCCCGAGCTCTCCGCCGCGCGCCAGGCCGGTACCGCCGGCGACAGCTGGCAGGTGGTCCGCGTGAAGCAGGGCCAGACCATGGGGGCCATCTTCGAGGAACTGGGCATTCCCGCCGCCACGCTGCACCGCATCCTGGAGAACAGCGATGCGAAGAAGGCGCTGACGCGCCTGAAGCCGGGCACCGAGATCGCCTTCGACCTGCCCGTCACCGGCAGCCTGCGCACGCTGCGCTACGACCGCGACCCCAGCCACCGCGTGGAACTGGTGGTGGGCACCGACAAGATCACCGAGCGGGTCATCGCGCGCGAAACCACCACCCGCACCGTCGTGCTGAGCGGCAAGGTGGGACGTTCGCTGAACCGGTCGGCGCGCAAGGCGGGGCTGACGTCGGCGAACATCAACTCGATGACCGACGAGATCTTCAAGTACGACATCGACTTCAACTCCGACCTGGGACCGGACGACCGTTTCAGCGTGGTGGTCGAGCAGACCTGGCGCGAGGGCGAACTGATCAGCACGGGACCGGTGCAGGCGGCCACCTTCACCGTCGACGGCAAGCTGTACTCCGGCTTCCGGTTCACCCGTCCTGGCGGCAAGCCGGAGTACTTCACCGCTGCCGGCCGGCCGCTGAAGAAGAACTTCATCCGCATGCCCATCGCGTATGCGCGCATGAGTTCCAAGTTCGGCGCGCGGCGCCATCCCGTGCTGGGCACCATGCGCATGCACAAGGGCGTGGACTACGCGGCGTCGACGGGCACGCCGATCATGGCGGCAGGCGACGGACGCGTGCAGTTCGCCGGCTGGCAGGGCGGCTACGGCCGCACCGTGATTCTCGACCACGGCCGCGGCCACACCACGCTGTACGCGCACATGTCGCGGCTGGGCAAGATCAAGCAGGGCCAGCGCGTGGCGCAGGGCACCGTGATCGGCTACGTCGGCACGACGGGCCTGTCCACCGGCCCCCACCTGCACTACGAATTCCGCATCAACGGCGTGCACCGCAACCCGCTGTCGGTGACGATGCCGCCACCCGAGCCGTTGTCCGGGGCGCAGCTGGCGGCGTTCCGCACCTACACCTCGAATGCGCTGGCGCGCATCCGCACCGTCGAGGACATCATCTACGCCGATGTCGGCCCCGCCGAAGATGCGGCGAAGCCCGCCACGGCCGTGGCGTCCGCCAAGCCTGCCCCGGCCAAGAAGAACGGCAAGGGCTGACCCGGCCGCACATGGCGGGATATCCGAAAAGGCGGGACACTGTCCCGCCTTTTTCTTTGCCCGACCCTCCCGCATGACCGACGCCACCGACGCCACCGACGCCACCGACGCCACCGACGCCTCCGCCTCCGCGCTCTACCTGGGCCTGATGTCCGGCACCAGCGCCGATGGCATCGATGCCGCGCTGGTCCGGTTCGAGGGCGAGGGGCGTGCGCTCCGCTGCCAGCTGGTGCATGGCCGCACGTTCGCGTGGGACGAGGCGACGCGTATCCGGCTGGTCGCCTTGGGCCAGGGCGCGGACACCGTGTCGCTGGATGCACTCGGTGCGCTGGATGCGACGGTGGCGCTGGCCTTCGCCGACGCGGCCCTGGCGCTGCTGCAGGACGCCGGCGTACCGCGCGGCCGCGTGCGGGCGATCGGCTCGCACGGCCAGACCATCCGCCATCGCCCGCAGGCCGATCCTCCTTTCACCTGGCAGCTGGGCGATGGCAATGTCATCGCCGAACGCAGCGGCATCGACACGGTGGCCGATTTCCGCCGCCGCGACGTGGCCGCCGGCGGCCAGGGCGCACCGCTGATGCCCGCCTTCCACGCCGCGCTGCTGGGCTCGCCGCAGGAAGACCGGGCGGTGCTCAACCTGGGCGGCATCGCCAATTTCACCCTGCTGCCGGTCGGCGGGGAGGTCCGCGGCTTCGACACGGGTCCGGCGAATGCGCTGATGGATGCCTGGTGCGAGCGCCACACCGGTCGTGCGTACGATGCCGACGGCGCCTTCGCGGCCAGCGGACAGGTCGACGCGGCGCTGCTGGCGCGCCTGCTGGCGGAACCCTGGTTCGCGCTGCCGCCGCCCAAGAGCACCGGGCGCGAGCATTTCCACCTGGAGTGGCTGCAGGCACGCATCGGGGAGACGGCCCTGTCGCCCGCCGACGTGCAGGCGACCCTGCTGGACCTGAGCGCACGCACGGTCGCCGACGCGCTGCAGATGACCCAGCCGGACACCCGCCGGGTGCTGGTCTGCGGGGGTGGCGTGCGGAATGCGGCGCTGATGGCGCGACTGGCCGCCTACCTGCCGCAGGCCATCGTGGAGTCGACCGCGATGCATGGCCTGGAACCGGACTACGTGGAAGCGATGGGCTTCGCGTGGCTGGCCCGGGAAACCCTGGCGGGCCGCCCCGGCAACCTGCCGGCCGTCACCGGCGCCTCGGGGCGCCGCATCCTGGGCACGGTGTTCCCCGCCTAGAAGCCCTTGCCGGGCGGCACGTCCTTCAGGGCGCTGATGGCTTCGGCCAGCACGTTGACTTCACGATCGTCGAAGCCGCCGCGCACTTCGGCTTCGCAGACGAACAGGCCCTGCTCCAGCAGGTTGAAGATGGTGTCGTGGATCGGCCATCCCCGCGCCTGCGAGACGCGCCGGATGCGCTCGGCGAGGATCGGATCCACGTCCTTCAGCACGATATCGGTCATTGCCCCGTCCCCTGCATGCCCCTTGGCCGGACTTTAGCGCACGCGCTCAGTCCGGTGCGCCGCCCGCCGACCGGTCGATGCCGCTCGCCGGCTCGTGGTCGCCGCCGAACCGGATGCGCGGCGCCAGCCAGAAGAACAGCGCGACCGCCGGGATCGCCACCAGGGCAGTGATCCAGAAGTAGACCCCGTAGCCCGTCTGCTCCACGATGCCCCCCGACACCGCGCCCAGCAGCTTGCCCGGCAGCATCACCAGCGACGAGAACAGCGCGTACTGGGTGGCCGTGAAGCGCTGGTTGACCAGCGCCGACAGGAACGCCACCAGCGTGGTGCCCTGGAAGCCCTGCGCGAGGTTCTCGCCGGAGATCACCAGCGTGAGCTTCCACACGTCGCCGTCGGCGCCGATCAGCCACACGTACAGCAGGTTGCTGATCGCCCCCAGCACGATGCCCGCCAGCAGCGGCCACTTGACGCCCCAGCGCGCGACGGCGATGCCGGCGATGAACACGCCGACCAGGCCCACCCAGACGCCCCAGATCTTCGAGACCGCGCCGATCTCGGTCTTGGTGAACCCCTGGCTGAGGTAGAACGGCGCCATGATGCCGCCGCCCAGCGACTGGTCGGAAATCTTCGCCAGCAGGATGAAGGCGAACAGGGCGATGGCCAGCGCCGCACCGAATCGGCGGAAGAAATCGACGAAGGGCTCCACGACGCCTTCCCGCAAGCCCTCGCCCCACGTGGTCATCCGTATCCGCACCACATCCGGTTCGCGCGACAGCAGGACCGCCACCACCGGCACCAGCATCACGACCGCCATGGCCTGGTAGACCAGCGGCCACGACACCTGATCGGCCAGCATCAGCGCCAGCGCACCGGTGATGATCAGCGCGATGCGGTAGCCCAGCGAGTAAGTGGCCAGCAGCGCGCCCTGCGATTCCTGCGGCGCGATCTCGATGCGGTAGGCATCCACCGCGATGTCCAGGGTGGCGCCGGCGAACGCCGTCATCAGGGTGACCCAGACGAAAGGCGCCAGCCGACCGGGGGTCAGATGCGCCATCAGCAGAAGACCCACGATGACCACGGCCAGCGCGAACAACAGCCAGCCGCGCCGCTGACCCAACCGCCCGATGAGCGGCAGACGCCAGCGATCCACCAGCGGCGCCCACAGGAACTTCAGCGTGTAGCTCAGGCCGGCACTCGCGATCAGGGTGATGTTCTTCAGTTCCAGCCCGTTCTCGGTCAACCAGTACGCCAGCGTGCCGGCCACCAGCAGGAACGGCATGCCCGAGGCGAAGCCGAAGAAGAACATCGTCCACGCCGACGGCTGCGCGAACGCGCGCCAGACCGAGGGTTTGGACGGGCGATCGCTGGAGATCGTCATCAGGCGTAGTCCACCGTGAAGGGTGCATGGTCGGAAAAGCGCTGCTCGCGGTAGATCGAACAGGCCTTCAGGCGATCACGCAGCGACGGGGTGACGAACTGGTAGTCGATCCGCCACCCCACGTTGTTGGCGCGCGCGGCACCGCGATTGCTCCACCAGGTGTAGTCCTGGCCCTCCGGGTGCAGCACGCGGTAGGCATCGACCCAGCCGCCGTCGTCCACGCACATCGCGTTCAACCAGTCGCGCTCGGGCGGCAGGCAGCCGGAGTTCTTCTGGTTGCTGGTCCAGTTCTTGATGTCCAGCCGGCTGCGCACGATGTTCCAGTCGCCGCACAGCACATAGTGACGGCCGCTGCGGCGCCACTCGTCCAGCACCGGTGCAAGCCACTCCATGACCTTGAACTTGAAGCCCTGGCGCTCCTCGCCCGACGAGCCGGACGGGATGTAGAACGAGACCACGCTCAGGTCGCCGAAGCGCGCTTCGATATAGCGCCCTTCCTCGTCGAAATCGGGCCAGCCCAGCGCGGTGCGGATCTCGTCCGGCTCGCGCTTGGCGTAGATCGCCACCCCGCTGTAACCCTTCTTGGTGCTCGCGTCGCGGAACCAGGCCTTGTAGCCGGCGGGCAGGAACTCGGGGCCGGCCAGCTGGTGTTCCCGCGCCTTGGTCTCCTGCACGCACAGCACGTCGGCGTCCTGCGCGGCGAACCAGTCGAAGAATCCCTTGGTGGCCGCCGAGCGCAGGCCGTTGGCGTTGAAGCTGATGATGCGCATGGATACGTCGTTCGTCGGAAACCGGGCAAGCGTACCCGAACCGGCGCCCGGACCGCGCGGCGCGCAGGCCGCGGCGGTTATCCTGTCCCCCGTCCTGTTCAGTCCCTGCCGCCATGACCGACCATCGCGCCCGTTTCCTCCAGCTCGCCCTGCACGCGCAGGCCCTGCGCTTCGGCCAGTTCACGCTGAAATCGGGCCGGCAGAGTCCCTACTTCTTCAACGCCGGCCGCTTCGACAGCGGCACGCTCCTGGCCGGCCTGGCCGCCTGCTATGCCGACGCGATCGAAGAGACCGGCCTGCAGTTCGACCTGCTGTTCGGCCCGGCCTACAAGGGCATCCCGCTGGCGACGGCACTGGCCTGCGAGTTCGCCCGCCGCGGGCGCGACCTGCCCGTGGCCTTCAACCGCAAGGAAGCCAAGGACCATGGCGAGGGCGGTCTGCTGATCGGCGCGCCACTGGAAGACCGGCGCGTGCTGGTCGTCGACGACGTGATCACCGCCGGTACCGCGATCCGCGAGGCGCTGGGCCTGATCCGCGCCGGTGGCGGCACCCCGGCCGGGATCGTCGTCGCGCTCGACCGCCAGGAAGTGCTGGGCGAACCGGGCGCGGCCGCGCCGCGCCGTTCGGCGGCGCAATCCGTCGCCGAGGAAACCGGCGTCCCCGTGGTGGCCGTGGCCAACCTGCACGACCTGCTTGCATTTGCCGGCGAAAGCGCCGACCTTGTCCGCCATCGCGACGACCTGCTGGCCTACCGGGCCCGCTACGGCAGCGCGACCCAGGACTGATGCAGCAGGGGGCTGCCATGACTGTCCGCACATCCATCCTGCTGGCCACCGCTGCGCTGGTGGCGATGCCCTGCGCGCTGGCGCAGGACAAGGGCGCCGCCGGCGCCAAGAAACTGTTCTGCTGGCAGGAGAAGGGCCAGCGCGTCTGCAGCGACGCCCTGCCCGCCGACGCCGTGAATGCCGCGCGCGACGAGATCAGCGCCAGCAGCGGCCTGCGCACGGGTGGCGTGGAGCGCGCCCTGACCGCCGAGGAGCGTGCCCAGGCCGCCGTCGAGGCACAGCAGCGGCAGATGGATGCGGCCGCCGCGGAGACGCGTCGACGCACCGATGCGGCCATGCTGCTTTCTTACCGCAGCGAGGACGACCTGCGCCGCGTGTTCAACGAACGCACCGCCATCGTCGACAACAACGTGCAGACCGCGCGCTACAACGCGGTCAGCCTGCGCGAAGGCCTGATCAGCCTGCTGCAGACCGCCGGCGACCGCGAGCTGGCCGGCAAGCCGGTCACCGCCGAGATGGCCGCCGCGATCCACCAGCGCCACGCCGAACTGGTGCGTACCCGCCGTCTGCAGCAGAGCTTCGAAAGCCAGCGTGCCGAGCTGGACGTGGAGATCGCCGACACCCTGCAGCGCTTCCGCGCGATGAAGGGCGTCACCGCGGAGCAGGCCGAAGCCGCCGCCACCGCCCCGGCCGACGCGCCTCCCGACGCGCAGGCACCCGCCCGCCGCTGATCCACTTCCGGACCGGCGCGATGCCGGGGCCCTGGATGCGACGACGCCGGGCATGCCCGGCGTCGTCGGCTTCCCGTTCAGGCGGCGGCCTCAGAACGTCATCGTCAGCTCCGGTGCCAGCGCCTGCAGGCGTGCGCGGAACTCGTCCTTGATGCGCTCCAGCGCCGCGGTGTTGTCCGCCTCGAAGCGCAGCACCAGGATCGGCGTGGTGTTGGACGCGCGCACCAGACCCCAGCCGTCGTCCCAGTCCGCGCGCAGGCCGTCGATCGTGGACAGGCGTGCACCCTCGAAGCTGGCGCCCTCGACGAACCGCGCCACGATCTCGTGGGGCGTACCGTCCGGCACATCCACCTTGATCTCCGGCGTGGACACGCCGTCGGGCAGCGCGGCCAGCACCTCGGACGGCGTCTCGGCCCGGTTGGCCAGGATCTCCAGCAGGCGGGCGGCCGAATAGAGGCCGTCGTCGAACCCGTACCAGCGCTCCTGGAAGAAGAAGTGCCCGCTCATCTCGCCGGCCAGTTCGGCGCCGCTCTCGCGCATCTTCGCCTTGATCAGCGAGTGCCCGGTCTTCCACATCATCGGCGTGCCGCCGTGGCGCAGCACCCAGCCCTGCAGCTTTCCGGTGCACTTCACGTCGTAGATGATCAGCGCGCCGGGATTGCGCTCCAGCACATCGGCCGCGAACAGCATCAGCAGGCGGTCGGGGAAGATCACCTCGCCTTCCCTGGTCACCACGCCCAGCCGGTCGCCGTCGCCGTCGAAGGCCAGGCCGATGTCGGCGTCGAAGCGCTTGACCGTCTGGATCAGGTCTTCGAGGTTGTGCGGCTCGCTGGGGTCGGGGTGGTGGTTGGGGAAGGTGCCATCGACCTCGCAGTACAGCGGGATGACATCCGCGCCGATCGCCTCCAGCAGCTGCGGCGCGATGTCGCCGGCCACGCCGTTGCCGGCGTCCACCACCACCTTCAGCGGCCGCTCCAGCTGCACGTCGTCGGCGATGCGCTGGATATAGTCGGCCGACACGTCGCGCTGCTGCAGGTCGCCGGGCACGTTGGCGACGTGCAGCCGGTTGTCGCGGATGCGTTCGTAGAGGTCGGTGATCGCATCGCCGGACAGCGTCTGGCCGCCCACCACGATCTTGAACCCGTTGTAGTCCGGCGGGTTGTGGCTGCCGGTCACCGCCACGCTGCTGCCGGTACGCAGGTGGTAGGCGGCGAAGTACGCGACCGGCGTGGGCGCCAGACCGATGTCGATGACGTTGCGACCGGCCTTGCGCAGGCCGCTGATCAGCCCGCCGACCAGATCGGGACCGGACAGACGCCCGTCGCGCCCGACCACGATGTCGGCCAGGTCCTCGTCGCGCATCACCGAGCCGATCGCCAGGCCGATCAGCTCGGCCACCTCGATGTTCAGCGTCTTTCCGACGATGCCGCGGATGTCGTAGGCGCGGAAGATGCCCGGGTCGACCTCGACCGCACTGCGGTCGGGAGGGCCGCCCTCTTCCTGCGCGCGCGCCTCGCGGGCGGCGGGCATCGGCGGTGGTTCGCGCAGCAGCGCTTCGCCCAGGGTGGGCTCGTCGGTTTCGTCCATGGGGGCGCCCTTCTTTCCGATGCGGGGCAGGCGGATGCCGCCCCGCGCCACCAGCAGCGCCAGTGCGGCCAGCGCCGCCAGCAGGCCGGCGGCCACCAGCGCGGGAATCGCGCCCAGGCCCAGCGGGCCCAGCTCGCTGTCCGGCACGGCGGTGGCCACGCGCAGGCCGGTCTTGCCGACCGTGTGGGCCATGCGCTCGGCGCCGTCCTGCAGGCCGGGGTTGCCACGCTCGCGCACGCTGAACGCACCCTGCCGCAGCGCCAGGTAGCCGCCCGCGGGCATGGCCACGCCGTCGAATCCGCCGGTCAATTGCGCCAGGGGCAGGCGGACGTACACCACGCCCTGCGGGACGGCCGCCGCCAGGCCGAAGGCCGTGGTCTTGCCATCCTTCACGACCCGGGCCGCCACCGCCTCGCCCTGCATGCCCGCCTCGAGCAGCGCGAGCTTGCTGAAGCCGAAAGCCGCCGCGTCGGCATAGGCCGACTCCAGCGCGCCGTCATGGATCTCGACCTGCTCGACACCCGTCCATCCCTCGCGCAGCGCCGCGACGACGGCGGCGCTGTCGTTGCGGTCCAATGCGGCCTTCACCGGCGCCGACGCCAGGCGCTGGGCCAGCTGTCCCGTCTGGGCGCGGTAGGCGCTCTCCACCGCCGAGGCCGCCGCGTCGCGGGCGCGCTGCATGTCGTCGAGCAGGGCCGCATCGCGCCATTGCCGCACCCCGCTCCAGGCCAGCAGGCCGGCCAGCAGCAACAACAGCACCGCCAGCAGCGGCAGCGCGCGCCGCGTGTCGCCCACGGACATCCGCGGACGCTTGTCGTTCGTCGTGTTCATCGGCTCATCCCCTGTCACCGCACGCCGGTGTGGCCGAAACCACCCGTCCCCCGTGCGCTGTCGGCGAAAGTATCCACCACCTGCAGGCTCACGCGCACGACCGGCAGCACCATGACCTGGGCGATGCGGTCGCCCGGCTGGATGGTGAAGGCCTCGTGCCCGCGGTTCCAGACGCTGATCAGCAGCGGGCCCTGGTAGTCGGCGTCGATCAGGCCGGTGCCGTTGCCCAGCACGATGCCGTGCCGATGGCCCAGCCCCGAGCGGGGCAGCACCACGGCGCACAGCTGCGGATCGCCCAGGTGCAGGGCGATGCCGCTGGGCACCAGCGCGGCGTCACCCGGTTCCAGCACCAGCGGTGCATCCAGCGCCGCACGCAGGTCCATGCCGGCGCTGGCTTCGGTGGCGTAGGCCGGGAGCGGCCATTCGTCGCCGAAGCGGGGGTCCAGCAGCTTCACTTCCACCGCGCGGGATGCGCTCATGCGTTCAGTCGCTCCACGATCAGGTCGATCAGTTCGTCCGCCAGCTGCGTCTTGGGCGCCGAGGCGAAGCTGCGCTCGCCTTCCTTCCAGTAGGCCGTCATCGCGTTCCGGTCGCTCTCGAACCCGCCATCGGCAATGCCCACGCGGTTGGCCACGATCATGTCCAGCCGCTTGGCTTCCAGCTTCTTGCGCGCGTACTCGGCCACGTTGTTGGTCTCGGCGGCGAAGCCCACCACCAGCTTGAGCGCCTGCGTCTGCGCCGCGACCTCGGCCAGGATGTCCGGGGTGCGCACCAGGTCCAACGCCAGCGATTCGCTGGATTTCTTGATCTTGTCGGCGGCCGGCACACGCGGGGTGTAGTCGGCCACGGCCGCGGCGCCGATGTAGACGTCGGCCGGCAGGGCGGCGAACACGGCCTGGTGCATCTGCGCGGCGGAACGCACATCCACGCGGGTCACGCCCGCCGGCGTGGGCAGGTGCACGGGTCCGGCGACCAGGGTGACCGCCGCGCCACGCTTTGCGGCGCTGGCGGCGACAGCGAAGCCCATCTTGCCGCTGCTGCGGTTGCCCAGGTAGCGGACCGGGTCTAGGTCCTCGTAGGTGGGGCCCGCGCTGACCACCACCTTCAATCCGGCGAGGTCCTGCGGCACCGACGGGGCATCGTCGGCGTGGTTGGCCAGTGCAGCCACGATCTCGCCTGGCTCGGCGAGCCGGCCGGGACCGGATTCGCCTTCGGCCAGCGGCCCGTCGTTCGGCCCCACCACCCGCACGCCACGACCACGCAGCGTGGCCAAGTTGCCCTGGGTGGCGGGGTGTTCCCACATGCGGTGGTTCATCGCCGGCGCGATCATGACCGGCGCGGTGGTCGCCAGGCACAACGTGGTGACCAGGTCGTCGGCCAGCCCATGCGCCAGGCGCGCCATCAGGTCGGCGGTGGCGGGCGCGACGATCACCTGGTCCGCCCAGCGCGCCAGTTCGATATGGCCCATCGCCTGCTCGGCCGCGCTGTCCCACAGGGACGTGCGGGTGGGGTGTCCGGACAGCGCCTGGAAGCTCAGCGGCGTGACGAACTGCTGCGCCCCGGCGGTCATGGCGACCTGCACCTGCGCGCCCGCATCGCGCAGGCGGCGCACCAGTTCAAGCGCCTTGTAGGCGGCAATCCCGCCCCCCACGCACAGCAGCAGGCGACGCCCCGCCAGGCCCTGTGTCTTGTCCGATCCCGTCACGTCGGCCCATTCCTACGTCGATACAGGCGATTAGCTTACCCGAACGGCCGTTGCCGCCCGATGCGGTCCGACGCAAGCATTCGCGACAGTGCGCCCATGCACATCCGCGACTGGCCCCACGAAGAACGTCCCCGCGAAAAGCTGCTGGCGCGGGGTGCCGGCAGCCTCAGCGACGCCGAACTGCTGGCGATCTTCCTGGGCTCGGGCCTGCACGGGCGCGACGCCGTCGCCACGGCGCGCGAACTGCTCGCCCGGCATGGCCCGCTGCGTGCCCTGCTGGAACGCCCGCCGTCCGAACTGACCACGCTGCCCGGCCTGGGCCCGGCCCGCGCCAGCGCCCTGGCCGGGGCGCTGGAACTGGGCAACCGCCTGCTGCACGCCTCGCTGGAGCGTGGCGATGCCATCAGCGACCCGGAGGCCGCCGGCCGCTATTTCGCGCAGCGGCTGCGGGGACGGCGGCAGGAAGTGTTCGCCGCCCTGTTCCTCGACACCCGCCACCGCGTGCTGGGGTTCGAGGAACTGTTCCAGGGCTCGGTGGACAGCGCCGAAGTGCATCCGCGCGAGGTCGCGCGCCGCGCGTTGGCCATCAACGCCACGGCCCTGATCGTGGGGCACAACCATCCCTCCGGCTGCGCAGAACCGTCCGCTGCCGACCGCGCCGTCACCCAGCGCCTGAAGCAGGCGCTCGCGCTGGTCGATGTGCGCCTGCTGGACCACTTCGTCGTCGGCGACGGGCCGCCGCAGTCGATGGCCGCGCGCGGCTGGGTCTGAACGGGCAGGACCACCGCCCCACCTGAACCGCGACGAGCCCACTCGGGGGCCGGGAAAACCTAGAATAGGCGGTTCCCACGCAACACGACGGTCTCCCGTGAAAGCTTCCCTCCGCGCCTTGATCGCCCAGGGCATCGATGCCCTGCGCTCCGCCGGCACCCTGCCGGCCGACACCGCCACGCCGGATTTCGTGGTCGAGCGCCCCAAGACCCGCGAACACGGCGACTTCGCCACCAATGCCGCCATGCAGCTGGCCAAGGCCGCGCGCAGCAATCCGCGCGCCGTCGCCACCGCGCTGGTCGCCGCACTGCCGGCGAGCGAGGAAGTGGCCAAGGTGGAGATCGCCGGCCCCGGCTTCATCAACTTCCACCTCAGCCCCGGCGCCTACCAGCGCGAAGTGGCCACCGCGCTGGCGCAGGGCACCGCCTACGGCCGCAACGAACGCGGCGCCGGGCGTACGGTGGGCGTGGAATACGTCTCCGCCAACCCGACCGGCCCGCTGCACGTGGGCCATGGCCGCGCCGGCGCGATCGGCGACTGCATCGCCCGCGTGCTGGCGGCCAACGGCTGGGATGCGAAGCGTGAGTTCTACTACAACGATGCGGGCGTGCAGATCGACAACCTGGCCAAGTCCACCCAGGCCCGCGCCCTGGGCCTGACACCGGACAGCGAGGGCTGGCCGGAAGACGGTTACCGCGGCGACTACATCGCCGACGTGGCGCAGGCTTACCTCAACGGCGACTCGGTCGAGGTCGAAGGCCACGTGGTTACCGGCGCGAAGGATCCGCAGGACCTGGACGCCATCCGCCGTTTCGCCGTGGCCTATCTGCGGCGGGAGCAGAACCTGGACCTGGCCGCGTTCGGCGTGTCGTTCGACCGCTATTTCCTGGAAAGCTCGCTGTACGCCGACCACAAGGTCGAGGAAACGGTGCGCAAGCTGATCGCTTCCGGCCATACCTACGAGGAAGGCGGCGCGCTGTGGCTGAAGTCCACCGACTTCGGCGACGACAAGGACCGCGTGATGCGCAAGTCCGACGGCACCTACACCTACTTCGTACCGGATGTGGCCTACCACCTCAGCAAGTGGCAGCGTGGCTACGAGCGCGCGATTACTGAGCTGGGCGCCGACCACCACGGCTCGCTGGCCCGCGTGAAGGCCGGCCTGCAGGCGCTGGGCGAGGGCATCCCGCAGGGCTATCCCGAATACGTGCTGCACCAGATGGTCACGGTGATGCGCGGCGGCGAGGAAGTGAAGCTGTCCAAGCGCGCCGGCAGCTACTTCACCCTGCGCGACCTGATCGAAGAGACCAGCGCCGACGCGACGCGCTGGTTCCTGATCGCACGCAAGCCCGATTCGCAGCTGACGTTCGACATCGACCTGGCCCGCCAGCAGAGCAACGACAACCCGGTGTTCTACGTGCAGTACGCGCACGCCCGGGTGTGCAGTCTGCTTCGGCAGGCCGGCGAGAAGGGTTACGCCTACGACCAGGCCAACGGCCTGGCCAACCTGGCGCGGCTGGACGACGACACCTCGCTGCAGCTGATGGTGGAACTGTCGCGCTATCCGGAAGTGGTGGAGGCCGCCGGCGACGCGCTGGAGCCGCATCTGGTGGCGCAATACCTGCGCGAGTTGGCCTATGCTTTCCACACGTGGTACGCCGCCACGCCGGTGCTGATCGACGATGCGGCCGCGCGCGATGCGCGCATGGCGCTGGCCCTGGCGGTCCGCCAGGCGCTGGCCAATGGACTGGACCTGTTGGGCGTCAGTGCGCCCGAGAAGATGTAAGCGGAGAAGCAGTACATGGCAGCAAGACGCGGCAAGAACCAGGCCACCCGCAATTCCGGTCACGCCACGCCCGCCTGGGTATGGCTGGTGCTGGGCCTGCTGATCGGCCTGGCGGTGTATTTCATCGTGCCGGGCCTGGGCAAGAAGGACGGCGACAGCTTCTTCCGCCCGCAGCCCAATCCGGACGCGCAGCCCGCGCCGATCGACAGCGCCGACGTGGAAGCGGTGGTGCCCGACGCGCCCGCCAGCGATGCACCGGCCACCGCCGCCACGCCCGACGAGGCCGGCACCAAGGAAACACAGTACGACTTCTACACCCTGCTGCCCGGCAAGGAAGTGCAGATGTCCGATGCCGAACTCGCCGCCAGCGCGCGCGAGGAAGAAGCCCGCAAGGCACGCGCCGCGCTGAGCGGCCAGTCGACGACCGTCGTGCCGACGCCTGCCGGCAACGACAGCGCACAGCCGGCACCGATCGACGAGACGCCGACGCCCCGCGCGACCACGGAAACGCCGCGCGCCACCGACACGGCGCCGGCGCCCAAGCCCGCCGCCACGGTGGCCAGTGCCGACAGCGGCGCCCGCTACATCCTGCAGGCCGGCGCCTTCGGGGCATCCGGCGATGCCGAAGCCACCAAGGCCAAGATCGCCATGCTGGGCCTGAGCGCCCGCGTGGAATCGGCGCAGATCAACGGCAAGACCGTCTACCGCGTCCGCATGGGGCCGTACGGCACCGCCAGCGAACTGGCCGAAGCCAAGCAGAAGCTCGCCAGCGGCGGCCTGCCCGCGATGGCGGTGAAGGCGCAGTGAGCCGCCTTCGCCCCTGGCAGCGCATGACGCTCGCCACGGTGATGGTGCTCGTCGCCCTGCTGGCCACGTCCTGGCTTGCGTCGCGGTTCCTGCCGCCCGCCTGGCAACAGATGGTGCCCACGCCGCTGGGCTACCTCGCGCCGATCAGCTATCTGGTCACTGCCGCCTGCATGGCGCTCGGCGGGGTTATCGCCGGGCGGCGGTTCCTGGTGGTGGCGCTGGGGCTGACGTTCGCCCTGTGGATCGCCACGTTCGTGCTGTTGGCGAACATCGCGCTGCCGGCCATCGATGGCGGGCGCCCGCTCCTGGCCATCTTCCGCATGAATGCCGCCAGCGCCGTGTTGTCGCTCGCCGCGGCGGCGCTGGGCGCCCATCTGGGTGCCCAGTGGCAGGCGCAGCGCACGATGCGCGCGACCGCCTGACCCGACCCTTCCCCGTTTCCGCAGGATCGCCCATGACCCGCACCGCCCTCATCACCGGCGCCACGTCAGGCTTCGGTGCCGCTGCCGTCCGCCGCTTCGTGGCCGCCGGCTGGCGCGTCATCGCCACCGGTCGCCGCGCCGATCGCCTGCAGGCACTGGTGGACGAGCTCGGGGCGGACAAGGTGCACGCCGCCGCATTCGACATCCGCGACGAAGCGGCCCTGGACGCCGCCCTTGATGCATTGCCCGCGGCCTTCCGCGACATCGACCTGCTGGTCAACAACGCCGGACTGGCGCTGGGCACGGCACCTGCGCAGCACGCTTCGCTGGACGATTGGCGCACGATGATCGAAACCAACGTGCTGGCGCTGGTCACCGTCACCCGCCGGCTGCTGCCGCTGCTGGTGGAGCGCAAGGGCGCCATCATCAACATCGGCTCGATCGCCGGCAGCTACCCGTATCCGGGCGGCAACACGTATGGCGGCACCAAGGCTTTCGTTCGCCAGTTCTCGCTGGGCCTGCGCAGCGACCTGCACGGCACCGGCGTGCGGGTGACCGACATCGAACCCGGCATGGCCGAAACCGAGTTCACCCTGGTCCGCACGCACGGCGACCAGGCCGCGTCGGACAAGCTCTACGCGGGGGCGCAGCCGATGACGGCGGACGACATCGCCGAACAGATCTTCTACGTCGCCACCCTGCCGCCGCACCTCAACATCAACCGGCTGGAGATCATGCCGGTGACGCAATCGTTCGCGGGATTCCAGGTCGCGCGAAGCTGTTAACGCGGACTTTCATCCACAGTCAAACAGCGCGCCTGAAATCTAACGTAATAGCTGGTCTTCGCCAGCGATATCAGAAAAATTCAAGCCGAAACGAATTCTCACTGCGTCTGGAGCCCACCACGCAATCCACTCGTCTCGCCATTTATTTCTGACGTCCGGATGCACTACGCAGTGAACATGCCCGCCTTCGGCGCTTAGAGGGACTCCCGGCAGCCACCTGACAAGCTTCTTCGCTTCGCCACAAAGGATTACGTTCTTGGCGCGAACGAGAACATCTTCATTCTGTTCATAAGCACGCTTGAGCGCGTCGATATCGCGAGCCTTGAGTATCTTCTTTCCGATATCTCGGGACGTCTCAGCGTCTTTCGTATCGCGGTAGATTGCATTCAGAAACACGACCCCTGACTCGCGTAGAGCGAGGAAAAGACTCAAGGAGTCCCCTCCATATAGCTTCTGCGCGCTCGCCTTGCTATAGCCCAGCGAGTTAAGCACAACGCCCCCAGAGCAGTTGTGGACATATAACTCGCTCAAAGATTCTTTGCAGAATGGAATCTCCACAGCACTGCGTGGATACGGATCTTTTCCGACGACCACCAACTGTAATGCGCCGCTCGGAACACCGCTCAAGTACGCTGCACGCTTCATGTCACCCTGTCGCCCCAGCCGACCATACTTTCCCACAGCCGCGCCACTGAGTCATCGAAAAAACGTAAGCAAAGTAGCTGACACCGCTTCATCATCCCTGCTGAACAGCGTCACCACGATATCGATCTCATCGCCCTCCAGAAGGCGCTCCCACCGATCACCATTGAGCAGACCCGAAGACGTGAGGACAGGCACTGCAGAAGGCGCCATGATGGCGAAGACCAAGCCCTTCAGCCGACCCCGAGGGAAGGAGCGGCTCTCCCAGCAACGCTCCATGCCGACCCACAGACTCTCGACATCATTCGCTTCGACAAAATCGACGTGAAGATTTCCCCCGCTCCGCGACAGACGTGCGATATCCACCGGATCCGCCCCGATGACCGACTGGAATACAGCCGGGAGCACCATCGCACCGACAAGCCGAAATAGTGTGTCGTGCAGACTTCCCTGATGGCTAACCTTCAATATCGGCCTTTTCGCAAGTTGATGCGGCACCACTTCTTCGGCCGCGTGCAGAACAACAATAGGGTCTTTCTGCGATGCTTTTCCGTCCAGCGACGCTGTGACCCAGCTCTGATAGGAAGACGCCACGTTCCAGAGGATGAAGGTATATCTGTTGTTCTCCGCCTCTTCTTCCAAGTACGGGAACGCTCCCTCGCGCAAGATTTCCCAGCAGGCCCGCCCGGGGAGCGGGAAGGGAGGCTCCACCAGCGGGTGGCCGGCTCGAAGCATCAACCGGACAACCGGCGTACGCAGTGTGTGTTCCTTGCGCCCATGCAAGCCCAAAGGAAAGGCGAATTCATTGCCGCCGACCATTTCGTCCATCGGCACTCGACCTCTCCACGCTAACTGGAGCCAAGAGAATGGCTCCACCGAATCTCGCGAGCTGCGACGACCCGGCCTCAGCCCAGCGGTTCGTCCGACAGGTAGGTGTACCCGGTCAGGCCGGCTTCCAGTGCTTCGGAAAGCGCCACGGCTTCATCCGCGGGCAACTTCGCCTCTTCCACGCGCGTACGGTAAGCGGACCGCAGGTCTTCCAGCTTGTAGCCCACGTAGTCCAGCATCACGTCGGTGGTGTCGCCGCGGCGCTGCTGGGTGATCAAGTAGCCGGTGCCGGCATCGGCGCTGACTTCCACCGCGTCGGTGTCGCCGAACAGGTTGTGGATGTCGCCGAGGATTTCCTGGTAGGCGCCCACCAGGAAGATCCCGAGGCGATAGCTTTCGCCGGGCTTCATGGCATGCAGCGGCAGCGAGGAATCCAGGCCCTCGTTCTCGACATAGGTCTTCACCATGCCGTCGGAGTCGCAGGTCATGTCGGCGATGATGCCGTGCCGCGCCGGCGCTTCGTCGAGGCGTTCGATCGGAACGATCGGGAACACCTGGTCGATGGCCCACACGTCGGGAATCGACTCGAACACGCTGAAGTTGACGAAATACTTGTCGACCAACCGTTCGTTGAGTTCGTCGAGCAGGTCGCGGTGACTACGCTCGTCGCTGCTCAGGCGCGCACGCACGGCATGGGCGATGGCGTAGAACAGGTCGTCGATGCGCGCACGGTGGACCAGATCGATCTGGCCCAGCGCGTACAGCGACAGGCCCTCGCTGTGGTGGTGCTGCGCTTCGTGGAACAGCTCGACGGCCGGGCGCGTGTCGAGCTCGCCGTGGATCTCGCGCAGGTGGCGGATCACCGCCGGCTCGTCGTCGTGCGCGGGCGGCACGCGGCCTTCCGGCGCCTGCTCGACTTCCGACACGTTGACCACCAGCACCGCGTGGTGCGCGGTCATCGCGCGACCGCACTCGGTGACGATGCGCGGCGGCGTCAGGCCGTGCTGCTCGCAGGCCTCGGCCAGCGGCTGCACGATGTTGCTGGCGTACTGGCCGATGCCGTAGTTGATCGAGCAGTAGCTGCGCGAGCGCGTGCCTTCGTAATCGATGCCCAGGCCGCCGCCGACGTCGACATGGCTGATGCTCGCGCCCAGCTTCGACAGCTCGATGAAATAGCGCGTCGCCTCGCGCATGCCGTTGGCGATGTCGCGCACGTTGCTGATCTGCGAGCCCATGTGGAAATGCAGCAGGTTCAGCGTGTCCTGCAGGCCGGCTTCGCGCAGCTGCTTCCACAGGTCCAGCACCTGGCGCGGGGACAGGCCGAACTTGGCCTTGTCGCCGCCGCTGTTTTGCCACTTGCCCGCGCCCAGCGTGGCCAGGCGCATGCGCACCCCGAGGCCGGGCTTCACGCCCAGCGCGCGCGACTCCTCGATCACCAGCGCCAGCTCGGACGGCTTCTCGATGACGATGAAGGTCTGCAGGCCCAGCTTGCGGCCGATCAGCGCCAGACGGATGTACTCGCGGTCCTTGTAACCGTTGCAGACGATCAGCCCGCCCGGGCGCGACAGCGCCAGCACGGCCATCAGCTCGGGCTTGCTGCCGGCTTCCAGACCGAAGCCCTCGCCCGCGTGCGAGGCCAACGTGCCGGCGACGCCGCGATGCTGGTTCACCTTGATGGGATAGACCGCCGTGTAGCCGCCCTTATACTCCCAGTCGGCCTGCGCCTGCGCGAACGCGGCCTGCAGCTTGCCCAGGCGATCGCCCAGGATGTCCGGGAAGCGCACCAGCAGCGGCAGCTGGGCGCCCTGCGCGCGCGCTGCGTCCACCACCTCCGGCAGCGGGATCACCGGGCCCTGCGTGCCCTTGGGCGACACCACGATGCGGCCGGCGGCGTCCACGTCGAAATACCCTTCGGCCCAGTGCGGGACGGAGTAGGTCTTGCGGGCGTGGTCGGTGGACCAGGGCATGGCGGTTTTCCAAGGCAGGCGAGCGGAGGCGCATTCTACAGGCTGCGGTCACATGGGTCCGTTACAATGCGCGCCCTCAGCTTCTGCCCCTCTCCCCGCGGGAGAGGGGTTGGGGTGAGGGGCAACGGAAGTCCGGGCAATCCAGCGCCCTTACGTCATTCGCCCCTCATCCGGCGCTGCGCGCCACCTTCTCCCGAAGGGAGAAGGGAACAGCCTCCCTTCTTCACCCGCAGGACATCGCCCATGACCGCCAACGACACCTGGTTCATCGAACACTTCTCGCACACCGGCTCCGCCATCGGGTTCCGTACGACCGGCAAACTGGACGAGGTGCAGTCGCCGTTCCAGAAGATCGAGATCTACGACAGCACCGACTGGGGCAAGCTGATGGTGATCGATGGCGCGATGATGCTGACCACGCGCGACAACTTCTTCTACCACGAGATGATCAGCCACCCGGTACTGTTCACCCACGCGGCGCCCAAGCGCGTGGTGATCATCGGTGGCGGCGACTGCGGCACGCTGCGCGAGGTGCTGAAGCACCCTGGCGTGGAGAAGGCCACGCAGTGCGACATCGACGAGCAGGTCACGCGCATGGCGGAGAAGTACTTCCCCGAGTTGTGCGAATCCAACCACGATCCGCGCGCCGAGCTGCTGTTCGATGACGGCGTGGCCTACATGGCCAACTGCGAGCCCGGCAGCGTGGACGTGGTCATCGTCGATTCCACCGATCCGGTAGGTCCGGCCGAAGGCCTGTTCAACAAGGCATTCTTCGAGAGCTGCTACCGTGCGCTCAAGCCCGACGGCCTGCTGGTGCAGCAGTCCGAGTCGCCGCTGGCGCTGCTGGACCTGATCAAGGACATGCGCGCCGAGATGGGCAAGGCCGGCTTCCAGTCGTTCAAGACGCTGCCGTTCCCGCAGCCGTGCTACCCGACCGGCTGGTGGAGCGTGACCCTCGCCAGCAAGCAGGCCGGCTTCGACTTTGCGTTCCGCGAAGCGGATGCCGCCGCCAAGCCGTTCGAGACGCTGTACTACACCGCGCACCTGCACACCGGCGTGCTGGTGGCGCCGCCGTTCGTGGCGAAGGCGCTGGGCGAGTAAGCGACCTGCCGCCAGAGAAGAAGAAAGCCCCGCGATGCGGGGCTTTTTTTGACCTCTCGGGCTTCAGTCCGCAGTGAACGTCAACCAGCGAGGCACCTGGTAGTGGCGCGCCTGCGCCACCAGGTAGGCCGCCATGATCGGGCCGAACAGTGCGCCGGCGCTCAGCGATGTGGCAACCACCGCGACGAAAGGCTTGCCCTGCCACGACCAGAGCGCCAGCCACATGATCAGGCCCCAGGCGGTGGCGAAGAACCCGCCCATCACGAAGGCATTCACGACGAACCCATTCATGTGGGGCGGCGGGATCCGGACGCCCGCCTTCCACAACAGACGGAACATCGGCGGCGCATACGTGCTGCGTCGGATGCCGGACTCCTCCAGCCAGGCAAGCGCTTTTTCCAGGCGGCGGCCGAACTCGCGGAGCTGCGTCATCTCGGGGACTCCGTTTTCAGAGCGCATCCGCATCCAGTTCGCCCGTCCGGATGCGCACCACCCGCTCCAGGTCGTAGACGAACACCTTGCCATCGCCGATCTTGCCGGTGCCGGCGGCCTTCACGATGGCTTCGACCACCTGTTCGGCCTGCTCCTCGGTCACCGCCACTTCCAGCTTCACCTTCGGCAGGAAGTCGACCACGTATTCGGCGCCGCGATAGAGTTCGGTATGGCCCTTCTGCCGGCCGAAACCCTTCACCTCGGTGACGGTGATGCCGGCGATCCCGGCTTCGGCCAGCGCTTCGCGCACGTCGTCCAGCTTGAACGGCTTGATGATGGCCATGACCATTTTCATGCAGGATCCTCCCGTGAATGCTGGGTGCAGGATAACGCGCCGCGATGGACCGCGGTTGCGGCAACGGGGCTTGTCGCGGTTCAATGGCCGCCTCGCCGCCCGGACTTTTCCGACAGTGCTGCGCAGCGATCCCCGATGGCGCGCCCTCCTGCACGCCTCGCAAGCTCGATGCACTGCCGGAGACCAGACATGATCGACCTCAACCACATCGACGACCTCGCCCGCCGCCTCAGCCAGCTGGTGCCGCCCGGCCTGCGCGACTCGCAGGAAGAATTGCAGCAGACCTTCAAGTCCGCGCTGCAGGCGGGACTGGCGAAGCTGGACCTGGTGACGCGGGAGGAGTTCGACGTGCAGCAGGCCGTGCTGCTGCGCACGCGCGAGAAGCTGGAAGCACTCGAGCGCACCGTGGCCACGCTGGAAGCCCAGCTGGCCGACAAGCCCGCGCAGTCCTGATCCCGCCGCCATGAGTCTGGCCCTGGTGAACAGCCGGGCACGGGCGGGCGTGTCCGCGCCCCCGGTCCGCGTGGAGGTGCATCTGTCCGGCGGCCTGCCGTCCACGCAGATCGTCGGCCTGCCGGAAGCCGCGGTGCGGGAGTCCCGCGACCGCGTGCGCGCCGCCATCCTGTGCGCGCAGTTCGAATTCCCCACGCGCCGCATCACCGTCAACCTGGCGCCGGCCGACCTGCCGAAGGATGGCGGGCGCTTCGACCTGCCTATCGCGCTGGGCATCCTGGCGGCCAGCGGACAGATCCGGCGGGAGAGCCTTGCGGACTACGAGTTCCTGGGCGAACTCAGCCTGACCGGCGAACTGCGCGCGGTCGACGGCGTCCTGCCGGCCGCGCTGGCGGTGGCGGCCAGCGGACGCACGCTGGTCGTCCCCGAGCCCAGCGGCGCCGAGGCCGCCCTGGCGCGCCAGGGGCACGCGTTCACCGGCCGGACCCTGCTGGAAGTCTGCGCGCTGCTGGAAGGGCGAAAGGCGCTGCCCGCGGCCGTCGCGCCACCGCCGCTGCCCTCCACGGTGCCCGACATGGCCGACGTGCGTGGCCAGGCGCACGCGCGGCGTGCGCTGGAAGTCGCCGCCGCAGGCGGGCACCACCTGCTGCTGATCGGCTCCCCCGGCTGCGGCAAGACGCTGCTGGCCTCGCGCCTGCCAGGTCTGCTGCCCGAAGCCAGCGACGCCGAGGCCATGGAGAGCGCCGCCATCGCCTCGGTCAGCGGACGTGGGCTGGACCCGGCCCGCTGGAGCCAGCGCCCGTATCGCGCCCCGCATCACACCGCCAGCGCGGTGGCGCTGGTGGGCGGTGGCGCACAGCCGCGGCCCGGCGAGATTTCCCTCGCGCACAACGGCGTGCTGTTCATGGACGAGCTGCCGGAATGGTCGCGCGCCGCGCTGGAAGTCCTGCGCGAGCCGCTGGAGTCCGGCACGGTCACCGTCTCGCGCGCCGCGCGGACCGCAGAATTCCCGGCCCGCTTCCAACTCGTGGCCGCCATGAATCCCTGCCCATGCGGATGGGCCGGCGACCCGAGCGGTCGCTGCCGCTGCGGGCCCGACCTGGTCCGGCGTTACCGCAGCCGACTGTCGGGCCCGCTGCTGGACCGTATCGACCTGCATGTGCACGTACCGCGACTGCCGCCGCATGAACTCCGGCCCGATGCGCCGGACGGCGAAGGCACGGCCGCCATCCAGGCCCGCGTCGTCGCCGCGCGCGCGCGCCAGCAGGCGCGCTGCGGCAAACCGAATGCGCGGATGGGCCAATCGGAAACCATGGCCCATTGCCGGCTCCAGGCACGCGACCAGGCCCTGCTCGAGCGTGCCGTGGAGCGCCTGCAGCTCTCGGCGCGCAGCCTGCATCGCATCCTGCGCGTGGCCCGCACCATCGCCGACCTGGCCGGCAGCGAGGCCATCGCCACCGCGCACGTGACCGAAGCCCTGGGCTATCGGGGACTGGATCGCGGCAACGCAGCATGACCTCCGGCCACGGCGGCGGACGATGCGGTGTGCTTTACTCGGGTCACACCTTGTGCCGGCGGACGTCCTGTCCGCTGTTCCCACTTCGCCACCCTGGAGTCCGCCCATGCGCCACCCCGCATTCCGCCTCACGCTGCTGGCCTCGACTGTCGCGTTCGCCCTTGCCGCGCAGGCCGCGCCGTCGGCCGCCGACCGCATCGCCGGTACCGAACTGATCGCGCGCGACGCGCTGTTCGGCAATCCCGAACGCGCCAACGTGCAGATCAGCCCCGACGGCAAGTACCTCAGCTGGGTCGCCGCCGTCGAGGGCGTGCTCAACGTCTGGGTCGCCCCGGCCGACAACCCGGCGCAGGCCAGGGCCGTCACCCAGGACAAGGCGCGCGGCATCCGCAGCTACTTCTGGTCCTACCAGCCCGACACGCTGCTGTACCTGCGCGACAGTGGCGGCGACGAAGACTTCCATCTGTATGCCGTGGACCTGAAGACCGGCCAGACGAAGGACCTGACCCCCTTCCCGAAGACCACCGCGCAGGTCGTCGGGGTCAGCCCCAAGCACCCCGGCACGATCCTGGTCGGCATGAACGACCGCGACGCACAGTGGCACGACATCTACAAGGTCGATCTGGCCAGCGGCAAGCGCACGCTGCTGGAGAAGAACGACGCGCAGATCGCCGGCTACATCGCCGACGCCGACTACACCCTCAAGTACGCGCAGCGCTCGCGCCCGGACGGTGGCGCCGATGTGCTGAGGCGCGGCGCCGACGGCGCATGGGAGAAGTTCGACGACATCCCGTTCGAAGACGTGCTGACCACCAGTCCCGGTGGCCTGACGCTGGACGGCAAGACGCTGTATTTCACCGATTCGCGCGGCCGCAACACGGCGGCGCTGTTCGCGATCGACGTGGCCAGCGGCACGCGCACGCTGGTGCTGGAAGACGCACGCGCCGACGTCGGCGGCACGCTGGCCGACCCGGCAACGGGCAAGGTGCAGGCGGTGTCGGTGGATTACCTGCGCGATGAGTGGAAGGTGGTCGACCCCGCGATCCGGGCCGACCTGGAGAAGCTGGAGGCGATCGGTCCTGGCGATGTCTCCGTCAACACGCGCACGCTGGACGACAAGACCTGGATCGTCGCGTATTCGGCGGCCGAGGCGCCGCTGGTCTACTACCGCTACGACCGCAGCGCCGGCACGCTGACCAAGCTCTTTTCCGCGCGCCCGAAGCTGGAGGGCAAGCCGCTGGTCCCGCAGTGGCCGGTGGAAATCGCTTCGCGCGACAACAAGACGCTGGTCAGCTACCTGACCCTGCCGCGCAGCGCCGACGCGAACAACGACGGCAAGGCCGATGCGCCGGTGCCGCTGGTGCTGCTGGTCCACGGCGGCCCATGGGCGCGCGATTCCTATGGCTACGGCGGCTACAACCAGTGGCTGGCCAACCGCGGCTATGCGGTCCTGTCGGTCAACTTCCGCGGCTCCACCGGCTTCGGCAAGGACTTCACCAACGCCGGCAACGGCGAGTGGGCCGGCAAGATGCACGACGACCTGATCGACGCCGTGCAGTGGGCGGTCAAGCAGGGCGTCACCACCCAGGACCAGGTGGCGATCATGGGCGGCAGCTATGGCGGCTATGCAACGCTGGCCGGCCTGACCTTCACGCCGGATGCCTTCGCCTGCGGCGTGGACATCGTCGGTCCGTCCAACCTCAACACCCTGCTCAGCACGGTGCCGCCGTACTGGGCCAGCTTCTTCGAGCAGCTGGCCAAGCGCATGGGCGATCCGCGCACCGACGCGGGCAAGAAGTGGCTGACCGAACGCTCACCGCTGACCCGTGCCGACCAGATCAAGAAGCCGCTGCTGATCGGCCAGGGCGCGAACGACCCCCGCGTGAAGCAGGCCGAGAGCGACCAGATCGTGAAGGCGATGCAGGCCAAGAACATCCCGGTGACCTATGTGCTGTTCCCCGACGAGGGCCACGGCTTCGCCCGGCCGGAGAACAACAAGGCGTTCAACGCGGTGACCGAGGGCTTCCTGGCCCAATGCCTGGGCGGTCGCGCCGAACCGATCGGCAAGGACTTCACCGGTTCGAGCATCAGCGTGCCGGTCGGCGCGGATGGCGTGCCCGGGCTGGCCGAGGCGCTGAAGGGGCATACGCAGGAAGTGAAGAAGTAAGCGCGCGCCTTCTTCCCGCAACGTTGAAAGCAGAAACGCCGGCGAAAGCCGGCGTTTCCTTTGCTGCATCCTTGTGGGCAGCGGTCAGGCCGCCTTTTCCTTTTCGTAGAACTGCTCTTCCTCGGTCGAGCCCTTCAGCGCGGTGACGCTGGAGCTGCCGCCCTGGATGACGGTGGTGACGTCGTCGAAGTAGCCCGCACCCACTTCCTGCTGGTGCGAGACGAAGGTGTAGCCCTTCTCGCGTGCGGCGAATTCCGGCTCCTGCACCTGTTCGACGTAGTGCTTCATGCCCTCGCCACGCGCGTAGTCGTGGGCGAACTTGAAGGTGTTGAACCAGTTGATGTGGATGCCGGCCAGGGTGATGAACTGGTACTTGTAGCCCAGCGCCGACAGCTCGTCCTGGAAGCGGGCGATCTGCGCGTCGTCCAGGTTCTTCTTCCAGTTGAAGCTGGGCGAGCAGTTGTACGACAGCAGCTTGCCCGGGTGCTTGGCATGCACCGCCTGGGCGAACTCGCGGGCGAAGCCGATGTCCGGCGTGCCGGTCTCGCACCACACCAGGTCGGCGTACGGCGCGTAGGCGACACCGCGGCTGATCGCCTGCTCCAGGCCGTTCTTGACCCGGTAGAAGCCTTCCGCCGTGCGCTGGCCGGTGACGAAGGGCTGGTCGTTGGCGTCGAAGTCGGACGTCAGCAGGTTGGCCGCTTCGGCGTCGGTGCGGGCCAGCACGATGGTCGGCACGCCCAGCACGTCGGCGGCCAGGCGCGCGGCCTGCAGCTTCTGCACCGCCTCCTGGGTGGGCACCAGCACCTTGCCGCCCATGTGGCCGCACTTCTTCACCGCGGCCAGCTGGTCTTCGAAGTGCACGCCCGCCGCGCCGGCGATGATCATGTTCTTCATCAGCTCGTAGGCGTTCAGCACGCCACCGAACCCGGCCTCGCCGTCGGCGACGATGGGCAGGAAGAAGTCGATGGCGTCGGCTTCGTTCGCCTTGCCGTCGCAGATGGCCTTCCACTGGATCTCGTCGGCGCGCTGGAAGGTGTTGTTGATGCGGCGGACCATCGTCGGCACCGAGTCGTAGGCGTACAGCGACTGGTCGGGGTACATGGTCTCGGACGTGTTGCCGTCGGCGGCGACCTGCCAGCCGGACAGATACACGGCTTCCAGGCCGGCCTTGGCCTGCTGCATCGCCTGGCCGGCGCTGATCGCGCCGAACGCGTTGACGTAGCCCTTCTTCGCCTCGCCGTTGACGAGCTTCCACAGCTTCTCCGCGCCACGGCGGGCCAGGGTGTACTCCGGCTGCAGGCTGCCGCGCAGGCGGACGACATCCGCGGCGGCGTAGTCGCGCTTGATGCCGGTCCAGCGCGGGTTGCTGTCCCAGTCCTTCTGGATGGCGTCGATCTGCTGTTGCTTGGTGCTCATGGCGGGCTCTCTTTCGTCGTGGGGCGTCGTGGCGGGGGTGATCGGTCGATGCATCAGTCGATGCGGTCGTACGCGGGCAGGGTCAGGAAGTCGGCCAGCTCGTCGGCGCGGCTCAGGGCGTCGAGCAGGGCGATGGCTTCGGAGATGCGCTCCCCGCCCGGCAGCCGGCTGTGATCGCCCAGTTTCGCGGGCAGCGCGGCCAGCGTGCGCTGCAGCAGGGCGTAGTCGATCTGGGTGCCGTCGCACAGGTGCACGTCGGGCGTGTGCAGCCACTGCCAGATCTGGGCGCGCGAGATCTCGGCGGTGGCGGCGTCCTCCATCAGCCAATGGATCGGCACGCAGCCGTTGCCGTCCAGCCACGCGGCCAGGTAGCGCACGCAGACTTCCACGTTGCCCTCGAAGCCGGCGCGGGTGATGGTGCCGGTGGACGGACGGATCAGGTCGTCGCGGGTGACCGTCACGTCCTCGCGCAGCACCCCGCGCTGGTTGGGCTGCGGCATGTGCTCGTCGAAGATCGCCTTCGCCACCGGGATCAGCGCCGGATGCGCCACCCAGGTGCCGTCGTGGCCGGCGGTGACTTCACGCAGCTTGTCGGCGCGCACGCGGGCCAGCGCCTGTTCGTTGGCGGCTTCGTCGTTGTTGATCGGGATCTGCGCGGCCATGCCGCCCATCGCGTGCGCACCGCGCCGGTGACAGGTCTGGATCAGCAGTTCCGAATACGCTTTCAGGAACGGCTGCGTCATAGTGACCTGGCCGCGCTCGGGCAGCACCTTGTCGGCGTGGCGACGGAAGGTCTTCAGGTAGGAGAAGATGTAATCCCAGCGGCCGCAGTTCAGGCCCACGATGCGCTCGCGCAGCGCGTGCAGGATCTCGTGCATCTCGAACACCGCCGGCAGCGTCTCGATCAGCACGGTGACCTTCATCTGACCGTGCGGCAGGCCCAGCGCCGCCTCGATGTGCGACAGCGCGGTTTCCCACAGCGCGGCCTCTTCCATGCTCTGCAGCTTGGGCAGGTAGAAGTACGGACCGCGGTCGCGGGCCTGCAGCGCGCGGGCGTTGTGCCAGGCGAACACCGCGATGTCGAACAGCCCGCCGGCGATCGGCGCGCCATCGATCAGCACGTGCTTCTCGTCCAGGTGCCAGCCGCGCGGGCGGACCAGCAGCACGGCCTGCTCGTCCTGCGGCTTCAGCGCGTACTGCTTGCCGTTCTCGGCGGTGAACGCCAGGTCGCCCTGCACCGCGCCGATCAGCGCACGCTGGCCGGTCAGCAGGTTCTGCCAGGTCGGCGAGGTGGAATCCTCGAAATCGGCCATGAACACCTTCGCGCCGGAGTTCAGTGCGTTGATGACCATCTTCGGGTCGACCGGTCCGGTGATCTCCACCCGGCGGTCCTGCAGGGCCGTCGGCACCGGGGCCACGGTCCAGTCGCCTTCGCGGATGGCGCGGGTGTCCTCGCGGAAGTCGGGCAGGCCGCCGGCGTCGAAGAAGGCCTGGCGCTCGCGGCGCGCGGCCAGCCGGGCCTGGCGCGCAGGCTCGATCGCACGATGCAGCGAGACCAGCAGCGCCAGCGCGCCCGGGGGCAGCAGGGCGTCCTGCCCCACCAGGTTGGTGGTCAGGGCGATGCCGGGGGTGGGCCGATCGGCACGGGCGTCGCGCGGCGGCAGGGCGAAAGCGGTGGCGGACATGGGGAACTCCTGGCGTCTTGCTGGACTGGCACAGTGCTCCCCGCTTCAATTATTTGACAAAACAGTTTTGTCAATGCATTAAATAAGTTCCGCTTATAGTTTGCTAGAACATGAGCTCTAAAGAAGCGCCAACTCCGCGATTTCCCTACAAATCCGATCGGCTCAAGCCCCTGCGGGCGTTCTGCCAGACGGTGCGCCTGGGGTCGGTGTCGCGCGCTGCGGAGGCGCTTTTCGTCAGCCAGCCCGCCATCACCTTGCAATTGCAGGCGCTGGAACGGGAGCTGGGGGTCAGCCTGTTCGAGCGCAGCGGGCGCCGGCTGGCACCCAGCCGGGAAGGCGAAGTGCTGTATGAACTGGCCCAGCCGCTGGTGGCGGGTCTGGACGGGCTGGACGCGACCTTCCGCGAGAAGGTCAGCGGACTGGAGGCCGGCGAACTGAACGTGGCCGCCAACAGCTCCACCATCCTGTACCTGCTGCCGAAGATCGTGGAGCACTTCCGCCAGCAGCACCCCGAGGTGAAGCTGACCCTGCACAACGCCGCCAGCGCCGATGGCACCGATCTGCTGCGCTCGGATGCCGTGGACCTGGCGGTGGGCTCGGTGCTGGACGTGCCGGCCGACCTCAGCTACGCGCCGGTGTACCGTTTCGAGCCGATGCTGATCACGCCGCCGGACCATCCGCTGGCGAAGAAGCGCGATCTGCGCCTGGAGGATCTCTCTCCCTACGGCCTGATCCTGCCGCCCAAGCGGCTGGTCACCTACCGGCTGGTGGACCTGGTGTTCCAGCAGGCGCGCGTGCCCTACACCGTCGCGCTGGAGGTGGGCGGCTGGGAAGTCATCAAGCAGTACGTCAGCATGGGCATGGGCATCTCCGTCATCGCCTCCATCTGCCTGACCGAGAGCGACCGCGACCGCCTGACCGCGCGCTCGCTGAGCCAGTGGTTCCCCTCGCGCAGCTACGGCGTGGTGGTGCGCAAGGGCAAGTTCCTCTCGCCGCAGGCGCGCGCCTTCATCGAACTGATCCAGCCCCACCTGTTCGAGCGCCGCGATTACGATGAGAGCGGACATTCCGAGCGCTGACGCCACGCCACGATGAGCGGCCGCTATCGACAACACGCCTTCGCGCCCGGCCGCTCGCTGCTGTGTCGTTGGGAATACGTGCAGGGAACGGAGGCGAGTCCCGCGCTCGTGCTGCCCGACGCTTGCGTCGACCTGCTGTGGGATGGCGAGCGCCTGCGCATCGCCGGGCCCGACACGCGCGCGCAGTACGCCCGGATCGCGCCGGGTCGCCGGATAAGCGGCCTACGGTTCGCGCCTGGCGCGGCAACGCGCTGGCTGGGTGTTCCGCTGCATGTCCTTGCCGACCAGCGTGTGGACCTGCGCGATCTCGGCATCCAGCGCCTGGCGACGCTGGCCGACCGGATGGCGGAGCACGACGCCGACGCGATGGCTTGGCTCGCCGACAGGATCCAGACCGACACGCCGCTGCGTAGCGACGCGATCTCGGCCGTACACGCACGACTGTCGCGCGCACGGCCCGACACGGTCGCGCAACTGGCGCGCGATCTCGGCATCACCGAGCGCACCCTGCTGCGCCGGTGCGACGAGGCGTTCGGCTACGGACCGAAGCTGCTGGCGCGCATCCTGCGGCTACAACGCTTCCTGCGACGGCGTGACCATCACGCCAACCTGGTGGAGGCCGCCCTCGACGCGGGCTATTACGACGCCGCGCAACTGGCGGGCGATGCGCGCCGACTCACCGGCCTCACGCCCACACGACTGATCGCACAGGTCGCGGACTGACTGTCCGATTTCGCCAAGACAGGGCGCTCGGACTTCGCCAGACTGGCGGCCTCTCTCACCGGGAACCCGCCATGAGCACCGCCGACCAGCACCACCGCATCGACTACATCGAATTCAACGTCGCTTCCATCGCCGCCTCGAAAGCCTTCTATGGCGACGCATTCGGCTGGACGTTCCAGGACTACGGCCCCGACTACTGCGAATTCCGCGACGGGCGTCTGACGGGGGGTTTCGCCCACGGCGCGGCGCAGCCGGGCGGCGCCCTGGTCGTGCTGTACTCGACAGCGCTGGAAGACAGCCAGGCACAGGTGGAGAAAGCCGGAGGCCGCATCACCAAGCCGATCTTCGCCTTTCCCGGCGGACGGCGCTTCCAGTTCATCGATCCCGACGGCTACGAACTGGCCGTGTGGTCGGCGACCTGAATCAGCGCGTCTCGTAGCGCGCCAGCAGCGCGCGGTGGCCTGAGCGCCACTGCGCGAGTCCGGCAGGCGAGTCCTCGAACGTGTTGTCGAGAAAGGCCAGCGACAGCGATTCGGTGGCCCGCTTCACGTCCTCGCTGACCTCGCGCGAATCGAAATAGCGGTGGTCGGTGAACACGTTGTGGGTGCCGTGCCGGTAGACCGCCAGCACCTTGCGTGTACCCCCCGTGGCGGCGAACACCTTCAGGCGGTCGTCCACGCCCGAGCCGAAGCCGGGGATGCGGATGATGTCGTCGGCGGTGGTCACGTGCAGGGTGGGAATGGTGATGCCGGACAGGATCGGCCGGAAGTCCTCGTCGCCGTAGAACGGCGGCGCGGAGATCACGATCGCGGCGCGGATGCGCGGGTCGCGCAGCTGGATCGCACGGCCCTGGCGCACGACACGTGCGCCGGCCGACATCAGCGTGGTGTTGGCGCCGTAGGAATGGCCGGCGGCGACGATGCGCGCGCGGTCGATGCGCACACCCCATTCACCCGCCAGCACGCGATCCAGGGCGAAGCGCTGGTCGCGGACGCGATCGATGGCTTCGGCGTCGCCCGCCGCGTGTTGGAAGCGGGATAGCAGGGTGAAGGGATTGCCTTCCCACAGCGTGCGGTCGCTGCCGACATGCTGGACGTGAAGGCTGGCTATTCCATGGCGCGCCCAGTAGCGCCCCAGGTACGTGTAGCCATCGCGTGCGCTGCCGATGCCGTGCGAGAACACCACCAGCGGCACGGTACGCGTACGCGCCGCGTCCGGCCAGAACAGCTTGACCGGCACCGCGCGATCGCGCGCCGGGTCGAACCAGTCCAGATCCTGCACCCGGTAACCGGCGCGAAGGCCCGCATCCGCGTCGCCGCCGGCGGGCGCGTGCGAAGACGCTGCCAGCATCGGAGCCAGCAGCAACAGCGACAGCAGCGCCACCACGCGGTGGCGATGGAGCAAGGCGGCAACGTTCATGGGCAACACATCACGAAAGGAAGGCCGCGCGCCTGGACGACGCACGGGACGACACGCGCGCGCGCATCGCGGCGCCTATTTTTTCTTCGGGCGTCCGGCCTTCACCGGCGCCAGGGCATCCAGCGCCCGGGCGAGCGCCTGCGGCGACAACCCGGCCAGCGCGTGCAGGCCCGCGCGCAGCAACTCGCTTTTCTTGGCCGGCCGCTGCACCTGCAGCGCACGGCCCTTCAGTACACCGACCAGGGCGAAGTCATCGGCCGGCATGGTGAAACTGTCGCGCACGAGTTTCGCCGGTCGGCCATCGACGCTGGCGGGCGTGCCCGTTCCGGCCGCTTCACGCGCTTTGCGGGACTTGGCCATGCCGACTCCAGAAATCGTATAAACGATTTATACCTTTTCCGACGTCCGCCGCCAAGCCCAATGGCCGCCGACGAACGGCCGTCGTTCATCCGCCCTCGTCCGGCGCCGGAGGCGTCCCGCAGTCGTAGACTGGAGCCCTGCCCCCGTGGGTCCCGCCGATGAGCCACCGTGTTGCGTCCCTGCGCACGGGCGAGCGTGCCGCCCTGCTCGCCGCCGAGGAGGCGTGCGCGCTGGCCACGGCGCTGGCCGTCGCACCGCACGATCCGACCGGCGTGCACGAAGCGCGCAAGAGCCTGCGCCGGCTGCGCTCGCTGCTCGCGCTGGTGCGCAACGCGCTGGGCAAGGAGGCGGTGGACGCGATCGACGACGAACTGCGGGCCATGACCCGCGACCTGTCCGCCCTGCGCGACGGGCAGGTGGTGCAGGATGTGGCGCGCCTTCTGGCACGCGAAGCCACCGACCCCGGTGAACGGGAGAACTGGCAGGCCCTGCTGCCGGCACTGGCTGGGCGCCACGAGCAGGTGCTGGCCGCAGCCTTGTGCGAAGACCCCGGCTTCATGCGCCGCCAGGCCCAGGCCCACCGCCAGGCCGAGCACCTGCGACAACTGCCGTGGCAGCGGCTGAAAGCCGGCGACCTGCGCCACGCCATGGCACGCTCGGAGCGGCGCCAGGCACGCGCGCAGGCGAAGGCGATGGCCAGCGGCCAGGTGGACGATCTGCACGACTGGCGACGCAAGTCGCGCCGCCTGCGCATGCAGCTGTCGGCCTTGCGCAAGCTGCAGGTCGCGCCGCGCGGCAAGGCCGCGCGACTGCCACCGCGGTTCATCAGCCAACTGGTCGACCAGTTGGGCGCCCTGCAGGACCTGGTCCTGCTGCATCGGGCGCTGGAGGCGCTCGAACCCGCGCACGCGCGAGCGAAACGGATCGTGCCGCGATCGCGCGTGCGCACCGCATCACCGATCCAGCCACTGGCGTAATTGCGTTTACCGCCTCGTCGACGGCACGGTAACCCTCGTCAAGAACGACCCCCTGGGGCCGATACTGACGCATGAGGCCCTTCCAGCGGCGGTAAAACGCCTGGCGCACCGCGACACCCCGATCCGACGGGCTTGGCACGAAGCCTGCATGCCTTCATTGGTCCACCCCACGGGGCGGATCGCCTCTCACGCAGGAGTACTCCCCGCAGGTGGACGCCACCTCCACGATCGCCGGCGACGCGCCCTCACGGCGCCTGTCCTCTCCGCGCGCGCGGATGCCGCCGCTGGCGTGGGCGGCGGGCGTGCTGCTGCTGGGCCTGTCGAGCACCGCGGTGGTGGCCCATCGCGAGTGGCGCGACCTGCAGGAACGCGCCGAGGAAGCGAGGCGCGAACTGGCCGACGCGGGCGCCGCGCGCCTGCGGGTGCCGCTGGAGCAGGCGGCCCTGATGCTGCGCGCCATGCAGACCGTGTTCCTGGCCAACGACCAGATGGACCAGGCGCGCTTCAGCCAGTACCACGCCAGCCTGCGCAGCCCGCTACCCCCGGCCGCCTACACCTCGGTGGCGTTCGCGCGCCGCTCGCCCGCGGGCGAACCGCTGGCCGATCAGGTGTCCTACCGCTACGAGTTCGTCGCCCCCTACAAAGCCAACACGTCGCTGATCGGCTTCAACATGGTGACGCAGAAGGCCAACCTGGCCGCCCTGCTGCGCGCGCGCGATACCGACACCGTCGTCATTTCCGCGCCGTTCGCGCTGCAGCAGTCGGTACCCAGCGGACAGAACCCGCTGGGCGTCACCCTGCGCCTGCCGGTGTATTCCGACGGCCCCACACCGACCACGCCCAACCAGCGGCGCGCCCGCGAGATCGGCGCGCTGGCCATCGGCATCCGCCTGCAGCCGTTGGTGGAATCGGCCCTGTCGGGACCGGTGCTGGACGGCTTCCGCGTGCGCATCTACGACGCCACCGCCAGCGCGCACCCGTTCTACGATTCCGCCGCGCCCGCAGCCGCCGGCATCCCCATGCAACAGCGCCGCCTGGACATCGGCGGCCGGCAGTGGCGCATCGAGATGCTGCCGCGCCCACAACCACTGGAACTGGGGCGGCTGCAGGCCCTGCTGGCCGGGGGCGGCACCATCAGTCTGCTGCTGGCCGCGCTGGCGTGGTCGCTGGCCAGCACCCGGCGACGGGCCGAGTCGCTGGGCGAACAGATGAGCCAGCGCTATCGCGAAAGCGAACTGCGCTTCCGCGCCCTCAACGAACTGCTGCCCGCGCTGGTCCTGCTGGCCGATGCGCGCGACGGCCGCATCGTCTACGCCAACCAGGCGGCGCGGCTGCGCCTGGGCGACCCGACCGGACTGCCGCTGTCGGCGCTGTTCTCCGATCCGCAGCTGCAGCACCGCGCCCGCGACGCCGACACCATCGGCAACGACTGGGGCAACCTGGAAGCCGTGCTGCTCAGCCCCGGCGGCGAAGCCTTCTGGGCCAGCGCCTCGATCGCGCACGTCGACATGGAGGGACGGGCGCACCTGCTGATGGTCGCCACGGACATCTCCGAACAGCGCGAGCTGACCGAACGCCTCAGCTACCAGGCGACCCACGACGCGCTGACCGAGCTGTGCAACCGCCGCGAGTTCGAGCGTCGCGTCGAGGAAGCCCTCAGCGAGCGCAAGGGCCGCGTGGCGTGCGATCCCTGCGCACTGCTGTACATCGACCTGGACCAGTTCAAGCTGATCAACGACGTGTCCGGCCACATGGCCGGCGACCAGCTGCTGGCGCAACTGGCGCTGGCCATGCGCCAGCAGCTGCGCGGTGGCGACGTGCTGGCGCGCCTGGGCGGCGACGAATTCGGCCTGATGGCTTTCCACGTGGATGCCGAGGGCGCGCGCGCGCTGGCCGAACGCCTGCGCGAGTGCATCGAGGCGCTGATGTTCGTCTGGCAGGACCGCACCTACACCGTCAGCGCCAGCATCGGCGTGGTGGTGGTGGACCAGCAGGAGCCCACGCTGAAGGACCTGCTGGCCTGGGCGGATACCGCCTGCTACCTGGCCAAGGAGAACGGCCGCAACCGCGTGCACGTGTACCGCCAGGACAACGAGACCACGCGGCGCCAGGGCGAGATGGAATGGGCCGGCCGGCTGCGCTGGGCCGTCGAGCAGGACCGCCTGTTGCTGGACTACCAGGAGATCGTGCCGCTGGATGGCAGCGACAACGCCACCAGCATCGAACTGCTGCTGCGGCTGCGCGATGAGGACGGTGGCGTGGTGCTGCCCGGCGCCTTCCTGCCTGCGGCCGAGCGCTACGGGCTGATGCCCGCCATCGATCGCTGGGTGATCCGCAATGCACTGGCGCATTTCGGCCAGCTGCACGGTGCCGGCCTGCGCCTGGGCACCTGCGCGATCAACCTGTCCGGCGCGAGCATCGAGGACGAGGGCCTGGCGGACTTCATCCTGGCGCGCATCACCGAGTACGCGGTGCCGGCGCACCGGCTGTGCTTCGAGATCACCGAGACGGTGGCCGTGCGCAACCTGCTGAAGGTGGTCGGCGTGATCGAGCGCCTGCGCCGCGCCGGCTGCCGCATCGCGCTGGACGACTTCGGCGCCGGCATGTCGTCCTTCGGCTATCTGAAGAACCTGCCGGTGGACCTGATCAAGATCGATGGCAGTTTCATCCGCGACCTGGAAACCGATCCGATGAGCCGCACCATCGTCAGCGCCATCGCCCAGATCGGCCACCAGCGCGGCCTGAAGGTGGTGGCCGAATGGGTCGCCAGTCCGAAGATCTGCGATGCGCTGCGTTCGCTGGGCGTGGACTACGGCCAGGGTTTCGCGCTGCATCGCCCGGAGCGGGTGCTGTTCCAGCGCGAACAGCCTCCCCCGCGCCGGCTGGCCGCGGTGCGCTGACGGCCGCGCGCGCCGCGCCGTTCAGCGCGCGGGCGTCTCCACGGCCCGCGGCCGCACGTGCTCCAGCAGGCTGACCAGCACCTTGCCCGGCTCCTCCCACGGGATCATGTGTGCGGAGTGCTCGAACCACACGCCCTGCTTGTAGGGCGCCCGCACCTTCGCCAGCCAGGCCGCAGTGGGTTCCGAGGGCGTGGTGTAGTCGTGCCGGCCCATGAACATCACCACCGGGATGGGGAACGTCTCCACGGCGTCGAAATCGACCTGCAGGAATTCGTCCAGCAGGCGCCCCAGCGTGAACACACTGCCCGCGTTGATCGCGCAGCGCGCGGCATCGTCGTAGTCCGGCGACAGGCGCGGCCCCCGGTAGAAGTAGTCCGAACTGTCGCGGTAGGCGGTCAGCCCGCCATAGTGCTGCGGCCATTTGCGCGCGATGACGATGCGCTCGCGGGTGATCGACTGGTCGCCCGGATACGGCGCGATGGCCTCCATCTCCCGCACCGCCTCCAGGTTCCCCTTCTCGCGCGCGGTGCGCAGCCCGTAGTCGAAGCTGACCTGCTCGTTCGTCCGCACGTTGATCACCTGGCCGATGCCCACGTAGGCGTGGAACAGGTCCGGACGCTGCAGCGCCGCGTGCATCGCCACCACGGTGCCCCAGCTGTGCGCCATCAGCACCAGCTTGCGCTTGTGGTAGCGCGTGCGCAGGTGTTCGGCCAGCGCGATGGCGTCGTCGACATAGCGCTGGATGTGCAGGGTATCGGCGACCGCATCGCGGTCGTTGAGCAGCAGCGTCCTGCCGGCGCCGCGCTGGTCGTAGTTGACGACCGTGAAGTACTCCTCCAGCGGGCGCTGGAACTGCCACAGCGTGGGGATGATCGGCGAGGCCGGACCGCCGTGGACGAACAGCACCATCGGGTTGTCGCGATCCTGCCCGCGCACGTTCACCCACTGGCGGATGCCGCCGATTTCCACTGCGTATGCCTCCTGCACGCCGGTCGGCGCGGTGATGCGGCCCAGGTCGGCGATGATCTCGCGTGCCGGCGCGTAGGCCGAACGGTCCGGGCAGCTCTCCTGCGCCTGCACGCCCAGCGGCAGCCAGGCCAGCAGGAAGGCGGCGAATGCGTGTTTCATCCTCATCTCCATGCGGGGGTTGCCCGCATTGTCGGCCAGGCCCGGCGGCGGCGACCGTGTCGTTCGTCCCTGTCGGCGATCAGAGGTGCGCCATCCACTGCCGCAGCACGGCCTGCAGGGCGGCTTGATGCGCCTCCACGTCCGCGGGGCGACGGAAGGCCAGCGTTGCCCGATCGGCGCCCAGCCACGTCAGCAGCCCCGTCGGATCGGCGATCGCGCTCGCCGGCAGCACTCGCCGGCCCGCGCCCAGGTGCAGCACCAGCAGCACGCTGTCCGGCCTCCTCAACTGCATCGTGGCGAAATGACGGCCGTCGAGGTGGAAGCTGGGTGCGTTCCACTTGATGTCCTCGCCGATGCGCGGATCCGTGGCGCGGATCGCGGTGCGCAGTCGCTGGAGCGTGGCGTCCTGCGGATGCGCCAGTGCGGCGAGGAAGGCGTCGACATCGGCGGGCGCGGCGGACTTCTTCGCAGGCATCGGCATTCCCTGGGCTAGGACGCCCGTGGATCGGCGCCGAGGCGACGGTACAGCGTGCTGCGGCTGATGCCCAGCTGGCGTGCCGCCTGGGCGATGTTGCCGCCGCAGGCTTCCACCGCCGCACGCATGCTGGACAGCGTGATCGCATCCAGGTCGCCCGCCGCTGCCACCGTCTCTGGCCGCGATGGCATCGCGGCCGGCAGCCGCGCGCGCAGGTAGGCCGGCAAGGCGTCCACGCCGATCTCGCTGCCCGGTTCGCTCAACGCCACCAGCGTGCGCAGGCTGGCCACCAGCTGGCGCAGATTGCCCGGCCAGTCGTAACGGACCAGGGCGTCGTGGGCCGCGTCGGACAGGCGACGTCCCTGTCCGATCCGCGCCCACAGCGTGCGCACCCGCTTATCGCGCCCGTCCGACGCCCGCAGCGGCGGCAGCGCGACGATGTGGTGGGAGATGCGGTAGTACAGGTCCGCGCGGAAGCGTCCCTCCGCCACCGCATCCTCCAGATGCCGGTGGGTGGCGCAGACCAGGGCGAAATCCAGCTTCACCGGCTTGCCGCCGCCCAGCGGCGACAGCTCGCGGTCCTGCAGTACCCGCAGCAGGCGCGGCTGCAGCGCCATCGGCATGTCGCCGATCTCGTCGAGGAACAGCACGCCGCCCTCGGCCTGGCGCAACAGCCCGGTGCTGCCCTCCTTGCGTGCGCCGGTGAAGGCGCCACTCTCGTAACCGAACAGTTCCGCTTCGATCAGCCCCTCCGGCAGTGCCGCGCAGTTGACCGCGACGAAGGGCTTGCCCGCGCGTGCACAGCGGCGATGCAACTCGCGCGAGAACACTTCCTTGCCCGTGCCGGTCTCGCCCAGCACCAGCACCGGGATGCCGGCATCGAGAACGCGACGCGCGCGTTCGAGATCCGCCACCTGCGCGTCGTCGAACAGCGGCGCGTCCGCATCCAGGGCCGACGTCGCCGGGGACACGGTGATCGGCGTGGCCGCGCGTGCCCGCCGCGCGCGCGTGGGTTCGTCCACGTGGCCGTAGAGCACCCGCCCATTGCGGTCGTGCAGCGCCCCGTCGTCGCGCAGGCGCGAGACCGCGCCGTCGAACAGCGCGTCGTACGACGCGCGTCCCAGGTCGGTGCGTTCCAGGCCGAACAGCGCCAGGCCCACGCGGTTGGCGGCGATCAGGCGCCCGTTGCGGAACGCCAGCAGCCCTTCGCGCGCGGTGCCCAGCAGTGCGCGTTGGCTGTGCACGCGCAGCAGGTCCGCATCGGCGATGCCTTCGTCGAAGTAGCGGTGCTCGATGTGCGCCACCGCCAGCTGCGACAGGCCCAGCGCATGCACCTGCGCCACCGACGCGTCGCCGGAGATGTCCAGCACGCCGACCATGCGTCCGTAGGGATCGAAGATGGGCGAAGCCGCGCAGTTGAGGATGCGGTGCGGGGCCGCGTAATGCTCGCCGCCGCGCACTTCCACCGCGCGGCCTTCGGCGATGGCGGTACCGATGGCGTTGGTGCCCACCCGCGCCTCGCTCCAGCAGGCGCCCGGCATCAACGCCACGCGACCGGCCTTGTCCAGAAAAGCCGCGCTGCCCTCGGCATCCAGGATCCAGCCCTCGGCATCGGTGAGGATCGCGATGCTGCCGGTGTTGGCCGCATCGGCGGCCAGCATCTCCACCTCCGCCCGCGCCAGCCGCCACAGCCGCTCGTGCTGCTCGCGCATGGCGCGCAGGCGGGGCGCATCGATGGGTTCGATCGCGGGCCGGGCATTCGCGGCCAGGCCCAGGCCGCGGCAGCGTCGCCACGACTGCAGGATCGCACCGGGGACCTGGCCCACCGGCGTGCGCCCGGCTTCGAAGAATGCGCGCCGCGCCTCGACGATCGGGTCGCCGCCCTGGAAGTCCTGTGCACGTGCCATCGCCCTGACCCTGCCGGCGATGTGTCGCATTTTGCGACAGCCCGACCGCCCGCTGTCCCGATACACACCACAGCCCGCGACACCGTGCAATCCCCTCTCATGCTGCAACGCGGCAGCCACGGCACGCCATCCTTTTCGTCACCGGCGTTCTCGCCATGGCGCACCGCAGCACATCTCGTTGGCATGCGGCCTGCGTCGGAGGGTCGCACCCGCACCGGGTCCATCTTTCCACGGAGCCACCGATGAACGCAGTCGCCACCCCCCGCCCGCAGGCCGTCGATCCTTCCGCCATCTTCAAGCGGCGCTACGCCAACTACATCGGCGGGCAATGGGTCGAGCCGCGCTCGGGCCAGTACTTCGACAACCTCACTCCTGTGACCGGCAAGGTCTTCACCCAGGTGCCGCGCTCGAACGCGGAGGACATCGAACTCGCGCTGGACGCCGCGCATGCGGCGAAGGACGCCTGGGGCAAGGCCTCCACCACCGAGCGCGCCAACGTGCTGCTGAGGATCGCCGACCGCATCGAGCAGAACCTGGACCTGCTGGCGCACGCCGAGACCTGGGACAACGGCAAGCCGATCCGCGAGACGCTCAATGCCGACATTCCGCTGTGCGCGGACCATTTCCGCTACTTCGCCAGCGCCATCCGCACGCAGGAAGGCAGCATCGGCGAGATCGACGGTGACACCATCGCCTACCACTTCCACGAGCCGCTGGGCGTGGTGGGCCAGATCATCCCGTGGAACTTCCCGCTGCTGATGGCCTGCTGGAAGCTGGCACCCGCGCTGGCCGCCGGCAATTGCGTGGTGCTGAAGCCGGCCGAACAGACGCCGGCGTCGATCCTGGTGCTGCTGGAAGTGATCGGCGACCTGTTGCCGCCGGGCGTGCTGAACGTGGTCAACGGCTTCGGTCTGGAAGCGGGCAAGCCGCTGGCCAGCAGCCCGCGCATCGCCAAGATCGCCTTCACCGGCGAGACCACCACCGGCCGCCTGATCATGCAGTACGCCAGCCAGAACCTGATCCCGGTGACGCTGGAACTGGGCGGCAAGTCGCCCAACATCTTCTTCGCCGATGTGATGGCCGAGGACGACGACTTCCTGGACAAGGCGGTGGAGGGCTTCGTGCTGTTCGCCTTCAACCAGGGCGAGGTGTGCACCTGCCCCTCGCGCGCGCTGGTGCAGGAGTCGATCTACGACCGCTTCATGGAAAAGGTGCTCGCCCGCGTGGCCGCGATCAGGCAGGGCAATCCGCTGGACCCCAACACGATGGTCGGCGCGCAGGCCTCGGGCGAACAGCTGGAAAAGATCCTGTCCTACATCGACATCGGGCGGCAGGAAGGCGCCGAGGTGCTGGCCGGCGGCGAACGCAACGCGCTCGACGGCGACCTGGCCGGCGGGTACTACGTGAAGCCGACCGTGTTCAAGGGCCACAACCGGATGCGCATCTTCCAGGAGGAGATCTTCGGGCCGGTGGTGTCGGTGACCACGTTCAAGGACGAAGCCGAGGCGCTGGCCATCGCCAACGACACGCTGTACGGCCTGGGTGCCGGCGTGTGGAGCCGCGACGCAGCGCGCCTGTACCGCATGGGCCGTGCGATCCAGGCCGGCCGCGTGTGGACCAACTGCTACCACGCCTATCCCGCGCATGCGGCGTTCGGCGGCTACAAGCAGTCGGGCATCGGCCGCGAGAACCACAAGATGATGCTGGACCACTACCAGCAGACCAAGAACCTGCTGGTCAGCTATTCGCCCAAGGCGCTCGGCTTTTTCTGACGCGTGCAAGGCGGCGCCGTCCGACGGGCGGCGCCGCGCGTGTGCGCGGAATTGATCGGAATCAACGTGCCCGGCGCGCCATCCACGTAGGTTGGCGGCCTGTCGGGCCACTAACGGAGCAGCAGATGGACAGCACCATGAAGGCCGCCGTCGTGCGGGAATTCGGCAAGCCGCTGGTGATCGAGGAGGTGCCGGTGCCGCGCCCCGCGGCCGGCGACATCCTGGTCAAGATCGAAGCCTGTGGTGTGTGCCACACCGACCTGCACGCCGCCGAGGGCGACTGGCCGGTGAAGCCCAATCCCCCCTTCATCCCCGGCCACGAAGGCGTCGGCCATGTGGTGGCCGTCGGTGCCGGCGTCCGCCACGTGAAGGAAGGCGACCGCGTGGGCGTGCCGTGGCTGTACTCGGCCTGCGGCTACTGCGAGCACTGCCTGGGCGGCTGGGAGACGCTGTGCGAGACGCAGCAGAACACCGGCTACTCGGTCAACGGCGGCTTCGCCGAGTACGCACTGGCCAACGCCGGCTACGTGGGCCACCTGCCGGACAACGTGGGCTTCGTCGAGATCGCGCCGGTGCTATGCGCGGGCGTGACCGTCTACAAGGGCCTGAAGGTCACCGACACCCAGCCCGGCGACTGGGTGGTGATTTCCGGCATCGGCGGACTGGGCCACATGGCCGTGCAGTACGCGAAGGCGATGGGCCTGAACGTGGCGGCGGTGGACGTGGACGACGCGAAGCTGGCGCTCGCGCGCCGCCTGGGCGCCACCGTCACCGTCAACGCCCGGACCACCGACCCGGTGGCGTACCTGAAGAAGGAAATCGGCGGCGCGCATGGCGCCCTGGTCACCGCGGTCTCGCCGAAGGCGTTCGAACAGGCCATCGGCATGGTCCGCCGCGGCGGCACGGTGTCGCTCAACGGGCTGCCGCCGGGGCAGTTCCCGCTGGACATCTTCGGCATGGTGCTCAATGGCATCACCGTGCGCGGTTCCATCGTCGGCACGCGCCTGGACCTGCAGGAGTCGCTGGCCTTCGCGGCGATGGGCAAGGTGGCCGCGACGGTGGCGACCGACCGGCTGGAGAACATCAACGATGTGTTCGCGCGCATGCACGCCGGCACCATCGAAGGCCGCATCGTGCTGGACTTCGCCGCCTGACGCCCCCCGGATGGCACCGCCCGTGACCGACGCATCGCCCCCTGCAGCCACCCCTCCCCTGCAGGTGACCGCGACAGCGCCGGCGTTGCAGCTGATCGACACGCTGCGCAGCCGGCACGGGCCGGTGCTGTTCCACCAGTCCGGCGGCTGCTGCGACGGCTCCTCGCCGATGTGCTTCGCGGTGGGCGACTTCATCGTCGGCGATCGCGACGTGCGCCTGGGCGAGATCGGTGGCGCCGACTTCTACATCAGTGCGCCACAGTTCGCGTACTGGAAGCACACCCAGCTGATCATCGACGTGGTGCCAGGGCGTGGCGGCATGTTCTCGCTGGAGAACGGCGAAGGCGTGCGCTTCCTGGTGCGGTCGCGGCTGTTCACCGACGAGGAATTCGCTGCGCTGAGCGCGGCCGGGCGTGTGTGATCAACGCGTGTGATCAGTCGGAACCTGCGGTTTCGCCCTGCGCACGCGCTGCGCCACCGGCCAGCGCGGCTTCCCTGCTTCGGGCCGGCAGTGGCATGACGCGCAGTCCGCGCTGGCGGCACAGGTCGAACGCCGGGTAGAGGGCGCGGCGGCCGTTGGCGAAGGCGATGTGCAGGTCGTGCACGCACGCGTCGCTGTCGAGCTGGACGGTGACGGCTTCACCGCCGCCGGCCAGCCGCGCGCCGGCCAGCAGTTCGCGCCCGTCCTCGGCATCGACCGGGGAGGCGGTGACCGACACGATGGCATCGTGCGCACGGTTGACCAGGTACAGGTAGTGAGTGCGTTCCCGTGCGTGGGCGGCGGGAAGGGCGACGACGGTCGCCAACAGGGCGAAGACAGACAGGCGGGACATGGCGTGATCTCCGGCAGGAAGGGCGCCACCGCGGCACGGGAGCGCACGCGAGGCGTACCGCATCACAGGCCCACCGGAGGGATGCGGCAACGGATCCGTGACGAATCGTCGTGCCACCGGGGCGAATCGTAGGGCGTGACCTTCGCGCCTTCCCGCGGCGCCGGCATGGCCCTAGCATGCGGTCGCCGATCGGGAGTTGCGCATGAAGATCCGTCTTGGCTCGCTGGAAGTCCGGCTGTCCCGTTACCTGGCCCTGTGGTCGCTGGTGGTCGTGATATTCGCCATGCAGGGCTGCGTCAACGACGCCGTCAACGCCCGCCTATGGCCGCCACTCACCTATCTGCGCTGGTCCGGCGTGCAGTGGCTGACCTGGGCCGGACTGGCGCCGCTGGTGTTCCGGCTGGGCGAGCGCCACCCGCTGCCATTTCCACTGCCCCTCCGCGCGCTACTGCGGCACGTCGGCTACAGCATCGGCGTCACCTTGCTGGCGATGGCGATCGGCGCCCTGGTGTCGTCGCTGTTCGAGCCCACCGGCTTCGGCGAGCAGCTGTGGCAGTTCGTCAGCAAGCACTTCGCCACCGGCCTGCTGGCGTACTGGTCCCTGCTCGCCGTGCAGCAGCTGCTGCACTTCCAGGCCGAGAAGGCACGGCGCGAACTGGAGGCGACCCGACTGGCCACCGAACTGGCGCAGTCGCGCCTGCAGGTACTGAAGACGCAGCTGCAGCCGCACTTCCTGTTCAATACGCTGCACGCCATCGTCACCCTGCTGGACGAGGACACGCTGTCGGCGGAAGACATGCTGCTGCGCCTGAGCGAACTGCTGCGCGCGTTCCTGGAGGACTACGACGGCCAGGAAATCCCGCTGCGCCGCGAACTTGAACTGCTGGAGCTGTACCTGGGCATCCAGCGGCGACGCTTCCGTGACCGCCTGACCACGCGCATCCATGTCGCGCCCGACGTGCTGGACGCGGCCGTGCCCAGCCTGGTGCTGCAGCCGATCGTGGAGAACGCGATCCGGTACGGCATCGGCCAGCACGTCGGCGACGACTGTGTCGAGATCGACTGCCGTCGCGAGGACGGCATGCTGTGCATCGACGTCCGCAACCACAACAGCACGCTGGACGAGGGCGGGCACTCGGGCGGACACGGCATCGGCCTGTCGAACACACGGTTGCGCATGCGCGAGCTTTACGGCGACCGGGCCAGCCTGCGGCTGGACATGATGGTCCCGCGCGGCGTCGCGTGCCGGCTGCGCCTGCCGTTCCATGAGCTGGACGAAGGGCTGCTGCCCGAGCACGCGCCCGCATGAAGCTCTCCGCGCTGGTGGTGGACGACGAACCGATCGCACGCCACGCGGTGGTGCGGCTGCTGCGCGAGGACCCGGACATCGCCGTGGCCGGCGAGTGCGGAGACGGCGTGTCCGCGGTGGCGGCGATCCGCGACCTGTCGCCGGACCTGGTGTTCCTGGACATCCAGATGCCGGCGATCACCGGCCTGGACGTGGTGGCGACGATCGGCGCGCCACGCATGCCCGCCACCATCTTCGTCACCGCCTACGAGCAGTTCGCCGTGCGCGCGTTCGACGCCAACGCGGTGGACTACCTGGTGAAACCGTTCAGCCGCGAACGCTTCGCCGAGACGCTGCGGCGCGCCAAACAGCGGTTGGCCGCCGCCCCCGGGGCGGATGCGGACACGACAACGCGGATCATGCAGGCCCTGGCCTCGCTGCAGCGGCGGGAGGACTACCTGGAGCGCATACCGGTCCGCGAGGACGAACGGGTGGTGCTGGTCGAGGTGGACGACATCGTGTGGATCAAGGCCAGCGGCAACAGCGTACGCCTGCATCTGGCCGACCGCGTGCACGAACTGCGCGAGACCATGACTGCGCTCGCCGCGCGCCTGGACCCGCGCCACTTCGCGCGCGTGCACCGCTCGGCGATCATCAACGTGCGCCGCGTGCGCGAGATCCACCCCTGGTTCAACGGCTACCACGTCGTCACCATGGACACGGGGCAACAGCTGCGCATGAGCCGCTACCAGCACGAGGCCTTCCTGCGGCTGGCGACGCTGGGACGCGGGGACTAGCCCGCCTTGCCGGCGATCATGCGCGCCGCCTGCGCCTTGCCGGCGGCCAGTGCGTCATGGCAGGTGAAGTAGTCGCGCCGCCCGTCGCGCCACGCCTCGCTCCAGGCGCCGCCCTGCGGGTCACGCACGCGCACCGCCAGCGACCAGGGCTGCCGGTCGTCGGCCCGCTCGATCACCACTTCGACCAGATGTCCCTGGCAGGTCGACAGGTCCACTTTCTTCTGCATGCACGGATCCCCGGCGGGAAGGAGGTTCGCCCTGCCTGGCCTGCGTTCCGGTCCGCCCTGGTCCATTCCGGCCAACGCGGAAAGCCGGGCACGCGGGCCAGCTATTCCGATGCCACGCCCGCGAGCTGCAGCACCCAGCCCGGCACCTCGGGCTCACCGGCGTAGAAGTCCTTCGGCTTCTTCTCCGCCATCGCCCAGCGGTGCAACCAGCTGGGACCGTAGCGGCCGTTGTAGCCGTCCTCGCCGCGCGCATAGGCCGGGTCGCGAATCGCCTCGTCCAGCGTCACCACCCGGTAGCCGCGGCGCTGCACACCGGCCACCAGGTCGGCATAGGCGACGGCGTTCAATTCGTTCGCATGCAGCAGCCAGACCTGCGGCAGCGCGTAGCCCAGCAGGGCCTGCGACTGCCGTTCGTAGTAGTCGACCTTGTTCAGCATGTAGGGAAGGTAGCCGCGCTTCAGCCGCTCCAGTGTGACTGCGCGTTCTGGCGTGTCGGGCTGACCGTCGAGCACGTTCGCGTAGGCGAAGGCCCAGACCCATTCGCCGTTGTCGACGGTGACCGGCGCGATGCGGTAGCCGTGCTGGTCGAGGAAGGCCGACAGCGCGGCGCGCTCCTCCGGTGTGCGGCCGGCACGCAGGTAGGGATGGCGGAACCAGCGCGGCACCTGGCCGCGCTCGGCCAGCAGCGGCCGCAGCGTGCGCTCGCCATCCAGGATGTCCTGCTGGAACGCAGGCAGCCCGACCGCATGCAGGTCGAGGTGGCCATGGGTGTGGTTGCCCAGTCCGTAGCCCGCCTCCCGCCAGTCGCGCAGCATCGCCACCCGCGCCGGCTGCACCTGCCCGTCGATCTCCAGCTTGCCTTCATTGACGAAGCCCACCACCGGCACGCCGGCCTGCTTCAGCTGCGCCATCAGCTGCGCATGGCGCAACGGCAGGTCTGCCGCCGGGGTCTTGTCCATGCGCTGCCAGGGCAGGTCGTCGATCGTGATGGCGATGCGGCGGTCGGGCTCGGCGGCGTGCGCGCCGAAGGCGAGCAGCACCAGCAGCCAGGCGGTCATCGGAAAGCGCATGCGGCGGGCTCGGGAGGGAAGGCGTCGAGCTTACCCGCGCATCCCGATCCGGTCACCGGCGGAACCCGCGCAGCTCACGCGCTGGACGACGCACCGCTGCCCAGCCATGCCTCGATGGCGGCATGCAGGCCGGGATGCGCCGGCACGCGGATGCCGAAGCCCTGCTGCAGTTCCGCGATCACCGCGTCCGCATCCGCCAGTGGCCAGCGCTCGCTGGCAAGGCCGGTGCGATGCAGCGCGACCCCGCCGCTGCCCAGTGTCCTGCGCCAGCCCGGGCCGGTGCGCGCCACGCGCAGCTGGCCCATGAACGGCGAGTCCGGATGCGTACTGACGTACCAGTTGCCGACCACCTGGTCGATCTCGGCCTGCGGCTGCAGATCGAACGCATACAGTCGGCGCCATTGCCCGGCCACCTGCGCCTGCAGGGTGTACTGGTCGCCGTGGCGCGTGATGCGGTACGGCTCGTGCGGCGTGGACTGCACCGCCTCGGTGTCCAGGCGCAGCGGCGCGGTCGGCACCATGCCCCCGAAGCCGACATCGACGATGTGGCGCTCGCCGTCCACCGTCGCCAGCACCAGCAGGTGGGTGCGTGCGGGCACGGCGTCCTCGGCTTCGCCCATCAGCACGCGGGCGGCGATCGCCCGTGCGTCGAAACCCAGCGTGTGCAGCAACGCCAGGAACAGGCGGTTGAGTTCGTAGCAATAGCCGCCGCGGCCATCGTGCAGCAGCTTGCGCTCGATCGACGGCAGGTCCAGCGGCACGGGCAGCTGCAGCAGGGTGGACAGGGTCTCGAACGGGAAGGCGGCGGTGTGGCGCGCCTGCAGGGCGCGCAGCGTGGCCAGGGTGGGGGCCGGCGGCTGGTCGTGGCCCAGCCTGCGCAGGTACAGCGCGACATCGGCGAGCGTGGCGGACATGGGGACTCCTCGGAGGGCAGGACGCCAGCCTGCGACCTCGAGCGCGGTTGAGGTCAAGCGCGCATGCCAGCAGACCTTTTCCATACCTTCATGCCGCGTGAGGAAAGGCTGTCCTGCACATGCGGCATGATGCGTAAGTAAGGACCACCGACTCCAAGGATCATCCGATGCGTGCATGGCTGTTGCTGCCCCTCCTGCTGCTGATCTCGATGGCCGCGCATGCGGCCGACCCCTGCCCGCAGCTGGCACAGCAGACGCCGTCCGACGTCGCCACCCGCATCGCCGCCGTCGCCTGTCGTGAGCACCTGATGTGGTATCGCCCCTTCATCGACCGCGAAGGCCGGCTGGCGAACGCGCCGATGATGGAAGCCGAATCGTCGCTGTTGTCGATCGGCGAAGACCGTGCCTGGCAACGCGTGGCGCGTTACTGGCGCGACAGTGGCCTGCTGGGCGCCATCGGCCATCGCCGCGGTGCGACCGACTGCCTGTACGCCTCTGCGACCGGTCCGCAGGCCGAAGCGTGCCGCGGCTTCGTGGTGGACACGCCGTGGTCGGCCGCCTTCATTTCCTGGGTGATGCGCGAAGCCCGGGTGCCGGGCTTCCGCGGTTCCAGCCGCCACTTCCGCTACGTACAGGCGGCCTATCAGGACCCGTCAACGAACGCCTTCGATGTCATCGACGTGGCCCGGGCCAAGCCGGCGGTCGGCGACCTGATCTGCTACGTGCGCCAGTACGGCCGCCTGTTCGGCCATGAAGGCCTGCTGCCGCTGCTGCGCAATGGCACCGGCCTGGACATGCACTGCGACATCATGGTGGCGGTGAATCCCGGCAACGACAGCACCGCGTACGCGATCGGCGGCAACGTGCAGCAGGCGGTGACCATGCGGATGCTGCCGTTGAACCGCAATGGCGAGTTCTGGGGCGGGCTGCCACTGCGGATCGGCGACGGCACGCTGTGCGCGCCCGACAACGTAGCGGCCTGCAACATGAACCGCCAGGACTGGGCGGCGATCCTGCGCCTCAAATCGCCGGCGGAACTTGCGAAACTCCCGGGCTATCTGCCACCCGCACAGGACGCGCCCGAGGCGTCGCCGGAGAAGCAGGAATGCTGCGTGAACTGCGTGGTGGGCTCGGGCGTGCCGCGGTGCCCCGCTGCCGAACCCCAGGCCACCGAACCTGCCGCGAACCCCTGAGCCGCGTCCCGGAGTCCTCCGATGAAGCCACATCCCACCGCATCGACCGTCCGCCTGACCGCCACCCTGGCCGCATGCCTGGCGCTGGCCGCCTGCACCACCACGCCCGCCGCCCCCGCCTGGGTCCCGGGCCAGCAGGCCACGGTGGAAGGCCAGGTCGCGACCGTCGACACCACGCCCTGGACCTACGACGGCAGTGCTGTCATCACGCTGGCCACACCGAGCGGCAACGTCGACGTGCACCTGCCGGCGCGCTGGAACCTGTGCAAGGCACCGCCGCAGGAAGACGTGCAGGCGCTGAAGGCCGGCGACCGCGTGCGGGCGACCGGCACGGTGTCCGAACCGCACACCCTGGTGGTCTGCGAGCACGCCGGGCACGGGCTGCATCGCGCGCCGTGACGCTGGCCGGTGCGTTGATCGCTCAGTCCGCGATCACCCACCGCCCATTGTCCTGCAGCACCACCTCGAAGCGCGCCCACTGCCGGAGCTCGTCGGGCGTGGCCGTGCCGGCGCTGCCCATGTGCTCACCGGCGACCACGCGATACGCCAACGCCGGACCTTCGCCTTCCAGCACGTGGCGCACGCTCCACAGGCGGCCGAGCTTGCCGTTGCTGTAGTGACGGCCGCGGATGATCGCGTCCGGGTGGGTGATGTCGCGTTCGGCGTGCTGCTTGGCGAGTTCCAGCAGTTCGGTGAGGTTCTCGGTGGTGATGTCGACGTAGGAGTTGAGTTGCTCCATCGCCGCGGAGAAGTCCTCCTGGGTCAGTTCGAACTGGCGCTGCGCGGGCTGGGTGATGCGTGAGGCCTGGCGGCGGCGGTGCAGGTGGGCGGGGTAACGGCGCCACGGGAACAGGGCGTTGAAGGCGATGGCCATGATCATGATGGCCGCGACGTTGATCAGCACGGGCATCAGCAGGTAGCCGTAGCCCAGCGCGTGCACGTCCGGGCCACCGATCACCGCGGCCAGCGCGGTGGCGCCGCCCGGCGGGTGGATGCAGCGCAGGTAGTACATGCCCAGCACGGCCAGACCCACGGCGACGGCGGCGGTCCAGGCGTGGCCGGGGAACAGTTTCTGGCAGCTCACGCCGATGAAGGCGGACAGCAGGTGCCCGCCCACCACGGCCCATGGCTGCGACAACGCGCCCTGCGGCACGGCGAACAGCAGCACGGCGGAGGCACCCATCGAGGTGACCATCAGCGCGCCGCCGACGGCGGACGCGGCCTCGGTCGGGAACGTCCACCGCGTCAGCCCGTACACCGCCAGGATGCCCAGCAGCGCGCCCATGCCCGATATCCACTTCTCGCCATGGCGGGTGGTGTTGCGCTCTATGCCCAGCAGCAGGCGCAGCTCGGTGAAGCGGGAGTGGGGGCTCATGGGCAGCAGGGCGAGGATGGGCGCCGCAGTCTATGCGAATCCGCGCGGGGTCCGGGGGGCGCGGATCGGCCCCGGTGGGCCGGGTTTCCCCCGGCGGCGGCGGGGCCTACACTCGGGGCAGGCCGTGGGGGCACGGGCCGAATGCAACAGGGGACCAGGCTGATGATTCTGACGCTTCCCGATCTGATCACGCCCGAGGAGCTTGTGCTTATCAAGCAGAAGCTGGCGGCGGTGCCGTTCGCCGACGGCAAAGCGACGGCGGGGGAACTGCTGCACGCGAAGAAGCAGAACCAGCAGATCCCTTGGGATCACCCGGTGATGAAGGACATCACCAATCTGGTGATGCAGGCGCTGGGGCGCCACGATGCGTTCATGAGCGCCGCCCAGCCGCGGCGGCTGGCGGCGATGCTGGTGAGCCGTTACGGGCCGGGCATGGCCTATGGGTCGCACGTGGACTCGGCGGTGATGGGGGCGCCGCACCATGTGCGCAGCGATGTGTCGTTCACGCTGTTCCTGAGCGAGCCGGACACGTACGAGGGCGGGGAGCTTGCGTTCGAGGTCGCCGGCAGCGAGGTGTCGTTCAAGCTGCCTGCGCGGTCGGCGATCTGCTATTCGACCGGGCAGCTGCACCGGGTGCGGCCGGTGGAAAGCGGGGAGCGACTGGCGGTGGTGGGCTGGGTGCAGAGTCTGGTGCGCGATCCGGGCATGCGCGAGCTTCTGCACGATCTGTCCACGGCGCGCGAGTTGCTGGTGGGCAAGGAAGGGGTGGAGCGTTCGCTGGAGCTGGTGAACAAGTGCTATTCCAATCTCCTGCGCCGCAACGCCGAGCCCTAGGACAACGCCATCCTGCGTAGGGCGGGCCCCGGCCCGCCGTCCTGCGGATGTCAGACGCGGGCGCTGAGCAATCCCATGCGGCGGAACGCCATCTCCAGCGGCACGGTCACCAGCGGCGGCACCGCGGCGATGACGGCCAGCAGCGTGGCCCACCACGGCCAGCGCAGGCGCAGCGTCGACAGCACGGTGACCACGACGTAGAACAGGAAGGCGCCGCCATGCAGCGGGCCGAAGATCTTCACGCCCAGTTCGTTGCCCACCGGCCCGTACTTGAGCCACATGCCGATCAACAGACCGGCCCAGGTGAAGCCTTCGATGAAAGCGGCGACAGCGAACAGGCGCCCAGCGGGCGCGAGGGGGCGGGACATGTGGGAGCTCCAGTGAGGGATGCTGGGTGCGATGACGGCGGCGACGCTCGCTGGCATGCCGACTTTAGCGCTTCAAACCGAAAATACGTAGGGCGGGCCTTGGCCCGCCATTACCGCCCCGCGAATCGCATTGGCTATTGAATGAAGTATGACGGGCTTGAGCCTGTGAGACGCGGATGCATTCGTGCCAGAGACTCAGCGGGCCCGTCCACGCTGCAGCCTTTCACAATGGCAAATGTAAGAAGGCAGCAGTGCAGGGTCAGATGAAGCAGTTCGGAGATAGGCGAACGTCCCAGCGACCGGCCGCGGAAGAAAATCTATCTAGCAGAATCGCTAGAGTGGTTTCAACCCGAAATAATTCCCGCTCTTCAATCGTGGCCGAGCGCAGACAAATAAATTCGTGGAATGCATGATCCAAGTCACTTGGCCCATCGCCACAATCATCCCAATGCTTCTGGCAAAGAACAGGAATCGATACCTGCTCCGCAACAAAGGTCTTCCCCGAGCCTAAGGACTCTAGAATTCTCGCTTCCGCTGATTGATCGAATCCAGCCAGCAGCACGACTCCATAGCTCTTCCAGTTTCCGGCATCTCGATACACGTATTCAAATACAGAGAAATCGCCCCCTTGCACCATGATTGCTTCCCGTCGTCAGTTTCTTTCAAGCTACCCTGGGAATGTCTTAAAAGTTGCGACTTCCGACGGCGCTTCATGGCAGACAGATGCAAGCCACTGACCGGCCATTCTGTTCGCCGCCCTTGAGCTGATACCCTGGGCAAATCCAACCGCAACCAAACAGCATGGACTACCCGAGCGCGACGACTCTGCCTATCCCGCCACGCCGCTGGCTGTACGGTGCCGGGTTTCGCCAGTTCCTTGATGCCGATCCAAACCATATCCTCGGCGAACTGGTTCGTAATGCCGGTAGCGACATTGATCACAATCAGACGAACGCTTGGCTGGAACAGATTCGGCTACTACAAAAGCTGAAGTTGCAGGGTCATCTTGCTGATACCGCAAAAATATACTTTGAATACACCATTCCCCGGTTGGGCCGACGCGTTGATGTGATTCTTGTCGCTGGGCATGTTCTTTTCGTCATCGAATTCAAAGTCGGCGAGCGGCACTTCACTGCCTCGGCCTTGGACCAAGTGTGGGACTACGCACTTGACCTGAAGCATTTCCATGAAGCCAGCCACGGACTGAGCATCGCGCCGCTGTTGGTAGCCACCGAGGCTCCGAGTCAATTCATCGAAGTTCAAGCAACGTTGCATGACGATGGTCTTGTACGGCCTGTCCGCGCCTGCGGCGGCGATCTATCCTCCGCGGTCGAGCGATGCCTGTCTTTCTTTGACGCTCCTGATATCGATGCACAAGCTTGGGAACAAGGCCGGTATTTGCCCACGCCATCGATCATCGAAGCCGCCCGCGCACTCTATGCCGGCCATTCGGTCGATAGCATCTCGCGCTGCGATGCTGGCGCTCAAAACCTGGCCGTGACCTCGCGCGCAGTTGACAAAATTATCGAGCATGCCCGTACACAGAGCCGAAAGGCGATCTGCTTTGTCACGGGTGTCCCCGGCGCAGGAAAAACTCTGGTAGGTCTAGATGTCGCCACCCGGCATATGGACAAGAACGAATCAACTTACAGCGTATTCCTGTCTGGCAATGGACCACTGGTCGCTGTACTCAGGGAGGCGCTGGCAAGAGACAGTGTTGAACGCGCGGCAGCGATCGGCAAGACCTTGCTCAAAGGCAAGGCTCGGCAGGAAGTATCGGCATTTATTCAGAATGTTCATCACTTCAGGGATGACTGTCTGAAGGATTCAAAAGCGCCACCAGAGCATGTCGTTTTGTTCGACGAGGCACAGCGGGCATGGACATTGGAACAGACAACTTCGTTTATGGCGAGAAAGAAAGGTCTTCAAAATTTTGATAGATCCGAACCCGCCTTCCTTATTTCCTGCTTAGACCGCCATCAGGATTGGGCAGTCGTCATTTGCTTGGTGGGAGGTGGACAGGAGATCAATACCGGTGAGGCGGGTATTAGGGAGTGGCTGGAAGCGTTACTGAATCACTTCACTGCATGGGATGTGCACTTACCGCCACAGCTCAACGAGTCCGAGTATGGCAGTCGTGATGTGTTAGAACAGGTGCTTGCCCGCCCTGGCACGCATCCAAATCCGGCTCTCCATCTCGCTACCTCCATGCGCTCATTCCGAGCCGAGTCTCTCAGCAAGTTTGTCCGGGAGGTTCTTGATCTTGAGATCGAAGCGGCCCGCGCTACATTCTCGAGCTGAAGTCACGCTATCCCATTCGGATTACGCGCGACCTGCCTCGCGCCAAGCAATGGCTACGTGATCAGGCACGCGGAACCGAGCGCTACGGCATTGTGGTGTCGTCACAGGCACAGCGCCTTAAGCCACACGCCATTGACGTTCGAGTAAAGACCGATCCTGTGCGCTGGTTTCTCGACGGCAAGGAGGACGTTCGTTCGTCCTACTACTTGGAAGACGTGTCCACGGAATTTCAGGCGCAAGGCCTAGAGCTTGATTGGACCTGCGTAGTCTGGGATGGGGACCTGCGACACGTAGGTGATGCGTGGTCACACCATGAATTCAAAGGAACTCGTTGGAATCGCATCAATAAGAAAGAGCGTCGTGCGTACTTGAAAAATGCTTATCGCGTTCTTTTGACGCGGGCTAGGCAAGGCATGGTAATCGTCATCCCGGAGGGCAGCGCCGATGACCCTACTCGGGCCGCCGGATACTACGATGGCACATACGATTACTTGCGACTGCTAGGGATTCCACATATCTAGCTCAACGGCTTTTAAGCTGAAGGCAGCGCAGATCGACGACCGCGCCACTAGCTTTACGTAGCTCCAAGCCCCCCTGATTGGCGGAAGAGCAACGGATACGCAGCACTTGCTGGGGCTGCGCATAGCCAACGCTCACTTTCGTCTCATCACCGATGCGCGACGCATAGATCCGCGTGTCACCCTCGCGGCGCGCGACCCGCAGCAGGCCCCGGTAATGCATGGCGTCCAGCAACTACGTACTCGCGTTGGACGAACCCCCGAACCCGTTGGTCGTCTTGCCATGCCCGAAGTGCGCATCCACGTCGCGCGGATGCGCCGTGCCGCGCTCAGTAACGAAATCCAGCACCGCCTGCACCTGCTTCCAGCGCGCGGGCGTCCACGCCTCGCGTGCGGTGCGCGGATGCATCAGCTGGTGATGCTCGCGCGGCAGGAAGCCGTAGTTGACGAAGAAGTCCTCTTCCAGCGGCAGTCGCGGATACCGCCTTTCCAGATCACCGGCGCGATAGCCGGCGACGCGATGGCGAAGCGTCAGGTCCTGCGCGCGCGCCGGCGCCCGGATCGGGTCGGCCTGCACGAAGCCCAGCCGCTGGATCGCCCGTGACAGCGTGGTCGGCTTGAACAGGCTGCGGGCGACGGCATAGCGGCGCAGGTGATCGAGGGTCAGCGTCATGCGGCGCAGCCCATCACCACATCATCCTTCGCCACGCACTCACGCCGCGACGTCGATGTACTCCACCTGGCTCGACGGCATCGGTATCGCCAACCCATCCTCGCGCATTCCCGCGAGATGCAAGGCAATGGCGTCGTGGATCAACGCTTCCACCTCGGCCTTGGTCGCGCCGGTGGCCACGCAGCCGGGCAGGTCCGGCACATAGGCGGAATAGTTGCCGCCCGCTTGCTCGATGACGATGGCGTAGCGCATGGAAATCACCTCTTGATCCCGGCCTGTTTCAGGATGCTGCCCAACGTGCCTGGCGCCACATCATCACCCGGCTTGCCGGCGACTGTCACCCGGCCCGGCAGCGTCGGATGCTTGAACTGGCGGTGGCTGCCTGTCTGGCCGACCTGCTGCCAGCCTGCATCCTTCAGCTGCTGCAATACATCGCGAATCTTCGGAGGCACGTTCGCATTCCTTGCGAAGGGCTTTCATCGTTCTGACCCACCACCTTCCACTCCTCCCTCCCCCGCATGCGGGAGAGGGAGTGCGCGGAATCACACCCCGATGGGGTTCGCCTTCTCCACATCGATCTTGTACTGCTTGATCGCGCGGGATACGTCCTTGGCGGTCATCTTGCCTTCCTTCGCCAGGGCGGCGATGGCGGCGTGGGCGATGTAGTAGCGGTCCACTTCGAAGTGGCGGCGCAGGTTGGCGCGGGTGTCGCTGCGGCCGAAGCCGTCCGTGCCCAGCACCGTGTACGCCATCGGCACGAACGCGCGGATCTGGTCCGCGTAGGCCCGCACGTAGTCGGTCGCGGCGATGGCCGGGCCCTGGCGGCCTTCCAGCAGCTCCGTCACGTACGCCTTGCGCGGTGACTTCGCTTCCGGATTCAGGCGGTTCCAGCGTTCGGCATCGAAACCGTCGCGGCGCAGTTCGTTGAAGCTGGGGCAGGACCAGATGTCGGCAGTCACGCCGAAATCCTTGTCCAGCAGCTCGGCCGCCGCGATCGCCTCGCGCAGGATGGTGCCGCTGCCCAGCAGCTGCACGCGCAGCTCGCCCTTCTTCGGCTTGCCCGCGTCGGTGAGCAGGTACATGCCCTTGATGATGCCCTCGGCCGCACCTTCCGGCATGTCCGGGTGGGTGTAGTTCTCGTTCATCAGGGTGACGTAGTAGTACTCGTCCACCTGCTCCTGCAGCATCTTCTGCATGCCGTGCTGCAGGACCACCGCCACTTCGAAACCGAAGGTCGGATCGTAGCTGCGCACGTTGGGGATGCCGCCGGCCGCCACGTGGCTGAAGCCGTCCTCGTGCTGCAGGCCCTCGCCATTGAGCGTGGTGCGGCCCGCGGTGCCGCCCAGCAGGAAGCCGCGCGTGCGCATGTCCGCCGCCTGCCAGGCGATGTCACCGATGCGCTGGAAGCCGAACATCGAGTAGTAGATGTAGAACGGCAGCATCGGCACGTTGCTGACCGAATAGCTGGTGCCCGCCGCCATCCACGAAGACATCGCGCCCGGCTCGCTGATGCCCTGCTGCAGCACCTGGCCGGATTGGTCCTCGCGGTAGTACATCAGCTGGTCGGCATCGACCGGCTTGTACTTCTGGCCGAACGGCGCATAGATGCCGATCTGGCGGAACATGCCTTCCATGCCGAAGGTGCGCGCCTCGTCGGCGACGATCGGCACCAGGCGCGGGCCCACCTGCTTGTCGCGCAGCGCGATGTTCAGGCCCTGCACGAACGCCATGGTGGTGGAGATCTCGCGGTCGCCGGTGCTCTTCAGCAGACGGTCGAAGGCCTCCAGCTTGGGCGTCTCGAACGACTGGCTGGCCTTGCGGCGGCGCTGCGGCAGATAGCCGCCCAGCGCGGCGCGGCGTTCCTTCAGATACTGCACTTCCGGCGAGTTCTCGCCCGGGTGGTAGAACGGCACCTGCGCCGCTTCTTCCAGCTGCTTATCGGTGACCGGGATGTTGAAGCGGTCGCGGAACGTGCGGATGGCCTCGTCGTCCAGCTTCTTGGTCTGGTGGGTCGGGTTGAGCGATTCGCCCGCCGAACCCATGCCGTAGCCCTTCACCGTCTTGGCCAGGATCACGGTGGGCATGCCCTTCGTGTTCACCGCCTCGTGGTAGGCCGCATAGACCTTGTGCGGATCGTGGCCGCCGCGGTTGAGGCGCCAGATGTCGTCGTCGGACAGGTTGGCGACCATGGCCGCCGTCTCCGGATACTTGCCGAAGAAGTTGTCGCGCGTGTACTTGCCGCCGAACGCCTTGCAGTTCTGGTACTCGCCGTCGACGGTTTCCATCATCAGCTTCTTCAGCACGCCGCTGGTGTCGCGCGCGAGGAGCGGATCCCAGTAGCTGCCCCACAGCAGCTTGATGACGTTCCAGCCGCCGCCGCGGAACACGCCTTCCAGCTCCTGGATGATCTTGCCGTTGCCGCGCACCGGGCCATCCAGGCGCTGCAGGTTGCAGTTGACCACGAAGATCAGGTTGTCCAGGCCTTCGCGGCCGGCCAGCGCGATGGCGCCGAGGGTTTCCGGCTCGTCGCTCTCGCCGTCGCCGATGAAGCACCACACCTTGCGGTCGGACTTCTCGATCAGGCCGCGATGCTCCAGATACTTCATGAACTGCGCCTGGTAGATCGCCGCCAGCGGGCCCAGGCCCATCGACACGGTCGGTGTCTGCCAGTAGTCCGGCATCAGCCAGGGATGCGGATAGGACGAGATGCCCTGGCCGTCGACTTCCATGCGGAAGTTGTCGAGCTGCTGCTCGCTGATGCGGCCTTCCAGGAACGAACGCGCGTAGATGCCCGGCGCGCTGTGGCCCTGGATGAACAGCAGGTCGCCCGGATGGCTGTCGCTGGGCGCGCGCCAGAAGTGGTTGAAGCCCACGTCATACAGCGTGGCGCCGGAGGCGAAGCTGGCGATGTGGCCGCCGAGGTCGCCGGGCTTGCGGTTGGCGCGCACCACGGTGGCCATCGCGTTCCAGCGGATGATCGAACGGATGCGCCATTCCAGCGCGGCGTCGCCCGGGCTCTTGGCCTCGTTCTGCGGCGCGATGGTGTTGACGTATTCGGTGGTCGGCGAGAACGGCAGGTAGGCGCCGGCGCGGCGGGTGACTTCCACCATGCCTTCGAGCAACTGGTGAGCACGCAGGGCGCCGTTCTTCTCGATCACCGCCTGCATGGAATCGATCCATTCGCGGGTCTCCTGCGGATCCGGATCGCTCTGCAACATGTCGTTCAACCAGTTCATTCCCACTCCTGTTGCGCCGCGCGTGGGGGCGTGGCGTTGCCGTTCTTGTAGAGCCTTGAAGTGTAACGCACGCACCCTGCGCCCAACCCGGCTACGCAGGCGTATGGAAGGACATGGCGTGCCTGTCCCGGGACAGCGACCACACCAAAATCAGACCTTTCCGCTATTGCGATGCAGCATGCCGCGCCGGCGTATGATCGCCGTCCAGGGGAAGGCAGCGATCAGGGTCGGCATGCGCAACGCAGTGCCCAACGATGTCGTGCCACAGAAGGAAGCCGCCGGTGCCGCGCACTGGCGCAGCAGCCTGCGCACGCGCATTGCGCTGTGGGCCGGCCTGGTGAACGTGGCGCTGCTGCTGTTGCTGGTGCTGGGGACGGCGTGGTTCGCGCGCCGGCTGATCCTGGACGACGCGCGCCGCGACACTCATGCCACCACGCAGGAAGCGGCGCAGCGGCTGGACGGCGCGCTGCATGTGGTGACCATCACCACCCAGGGCATGTCCGACCTGGTGGGTGGCGCGCAGCTGTCGTCCGACGAACTGATGGCCACCCTGCGCGCCATGGTGAAGGCCACCCCCGGTTGCGCCGGCGGCCTGCTGATCCTGGAGCCGCGCACGCGCGGCGACCTGCCGTTCGCCCGCTACGTGGCCGCCAATGGCCGCGACCGCGATTTCATCGCCGACGGCTATCCGTTCCGCGCGCAGGGCTGGTACCAGCGCACCGTCGCCTCGCCCGGCGGCTGGTGGTCCGAGCCCTATCTCAACCAGACCGCCGGCGGCGTGTGGATGGTCACCTACAACATGCCGCTGCGCGACCCCGGCCGTGGCGCGCGCACGCGCGGCATGGTCAGCCTGGACCTGCCGCTGGCCAACCTGACCGGGATGGTCGATGCGCTGGCGCACCTGCCGGGCTGGCGGGTCTCGCTGGTGGCGCCGGCCGGCACGCTGGCGCTCAATCCCGAGGTGGGCGTGGAGCGGCTGGAGACGCTGGACGACTACATCGCCCGCGCCGGCCGCCATGACCTGGGCGAGGCCGCCCGCGCGGTGCGCCTGCGCCGGCCGCTGCAGTACGCGCATACCGACGCGGTCAGCCTGGAACGCCGCTTCACTGTGGTGGAACCGGTCGGCGACAGCGGCTGGACCCTGCTGGTGGCGCAGTCCTACGAGCTGGTCATGGCGCGCCTGACCGACGCACTGTGGCAGCTGGCCGCCGTTGGTGCGCTGCTGGCGCTGGTCTGCATGCTGGTGGTGCGCAAGCTGGCCCGGCATGTCAGCCAGCCGGTGGAGGGCCTGTCCTCGGCCGCCGCGCGGCTGGGACGCGGCGAGTACGACATGCCGGTGCCCTATGTGGCGCGGCGCGACGAGGTGGGACAGATGGCGCGTACGCTGGAACATGCGCGCGGTTCGATCCAGCGCCAGCTGCGCGAGATCGCGGACATGACCGCCGCGCGCCAGAAGCTGGAGAGCGAACTCTCGATCGCGCGCGAGATCCAGCAGGCCATGCTGCCGCCGGGCCTGGCCATCGACCGCGAGCACGCGCACCTGGAAGCCTATGCGCGGCTGGAACCGGCCAAGGCGGTGGGTGGCGATTTCTACTGCTTCATCCAGACCGATCCGGACTGCCTGTGGTTCGCCATCGGCGATGTGTCCGACAAGGGCGTGCCGGCGGCGCTGTTCATGGCGCGCACGGTCACGGTGCTGGAAGTGGCGGCCAGCACGCACGAGTCGCCCGAGCGCGTGCTGGCCGAAGCCTCGCGCCGGCTGGTGCAGGGCAATGACGCCTGCATGTTCGCCACCGTGCTGTGCGGGCGCGTGGACGTGCGCACGGGCGCCTGCGTGCTGGCCAGCGCGGGCCACGACGCGCCCTTGCTGCTGCATGCGGACGGACGCATCGAGACGCTGCCCGTCCAGCCCGGGCCGCCGCTGGGATTCGAGGTGGGCGACGTGTTCCCGCTCTGGTCCGGCACCGTGCCCTCGGGCGCCACCCTGCTGGCCTGGACCGATGGCATCACCGAGGCCTTCGACGCCGACGACCAGGCCTTCGGCGCCGAGCGCATTCCCGATGCGCTGCAGCCAGGCGCGACGGCGCGGGAACAATGCGAAGGGCTGATCGCACAGGTTCACGCATTTACCGGTACCGCACCGCAGTCCGACGACATCACCGCGCTCGCCCTCCGTCGCCGGCTGGACAGCGCCCCCGCTTCCGCCGAAGCTCCGCCATCACAGGAGACCGCACATGCAGATGCGACTGTTCATTCCCCGTGAGCATGCCCGCGTGGACGACCTCAACGCATCACTCGAGGCCGTCCTGGCCAACAACGGCGTCAGCCCGGCCATCCAGGGCGACGTGCGCCTGATCGTCGAAGAGCTGGCGAGCAATGCCATCGAACACGGCGACCTGGCGCGCGTGGAAGCGGAGGAGCACGAGCTGTGCGTGGACATCGCCATCCGCGAGCACCTGCTGACGCTGGAGTTCCGCGAAAGCGGCGCGCCTTTCAATCCGCTGGAACAGCCGCCCCCGGATTTGGACGCCGACATCCTGGACCGTCCCACCGGAGGACTGGGCCTGCACCTGGTACGGCAGGTGTCGGAACAGGCGAGCTACCAGCGCGTCGGCAACTACAACGTGGTGCGCCTGACCCTGCGCATCCCCACCGAGGAGACCGGACCATGAGCCTGCGCATCGAGATCCTGCCGCCCGGCAAGGGCAGCCAGCGCGTCGCGGTGGAGGGACGACTGGATACCCACACCTACGAGGACCTGGACGAAGCGCTGGCGCCGTTGCTCACGCGCCAGCTGCATTCGCTGGTGCTGGACCTGTCGGGTCTGGACTACATCAGCAGCGCGGGCATCCGCTCCATCTTCAAGGCGCGCAAGACGCTGGCCCCGCACGGCGGCAAGGTGCTGCTGGTCAACCCGCAGCCGCAGATCCAGAAGGTGCTGGACATGGTCAAGGCGGTGCCGTTGAACGAGATCTTCTCGTCCACCGCCGAAGCCGACGCCTACCTGGACCTGATGCAGCGCCGGGTGCTGGAGGCCGGCGAGGACGAGGACTGACGCACGCCGACCGCCTCGTCTCACTTTTCCATTACGATCCGACCTCCACCCCTCCTCCCCGGGCCACCCCACCCGGTACATCCGCTGCACCGAGATGCCTGATGACATTGGAGATTGAGGTCTACCCACCGGTGAACGGCAACCAGTACGTGATGCTGGGGGGCCGCCTGGACACGCTCAGCCACGCCCAGCTGGACGAGGCGCTGGCCCCGATGCTGGCGGCGCGCCCGCAGGCGCTGGTGCTGGACCTGGCGCATCTGGACTACATCAGCAGCGCCGGCGTGCGCAGCATCCTGAAGGCGCGCAAGGCGCTGGCCCCGCACGAGGGCCGCCTGCTGGTGGTACACCCGCAGGAACAGATCCGCAAGGTGATCGAGATCGTGCAGGCCGTGCCGATGGACGAGATCTTCGAGTCCACCGCCGATGCCGACGCCTACCTGGATGCGCTGCAACGGCGCATTCTCGATGGCGAGGAAGAGCCCTGATCGCATTTTGCAGGAGCGACATCAGTCGCGACCGCATGCCATCAGACAACTTGGACACGTGATTCATGCGGTCGCGACTCACGTCGCTCCTACAGGGATCCCCAACGGAAAAAAGCCCCGCATGCGGGGCTTTTTTTCTCCAGGACTCGGCCCGATCAACCCGGCCCGATCAACCCGGCCCGCTGCGCTCGGCCTCGCGCTGCTGGCGGATCTGCGCGTCGACGGCGGCGATGGCGGTCATGTTGATCACCCGCCGCGGCGTGGCGCTGGTGGTCAGGATGTGCACCGGCTTGGAGATGCCCATCAGGATGGGGCCGATGGCCACGCCATCGGTGACCACGCGCACCATGTTGTAGGCGATGTTGGCCGCGTCCAGGTTGGGCAGCACGAACAGGTTGGCGCGCCCGCTCAGGGTGCTGCCCGGCATGATCCGGTTGCGCAGCACTTCGTCCCAGGCGGTGTCGCCCTGCATCTCGCCGTCCACGTTGAGGTCCGGCTTGCGCTTGAGCAGCAGCTCGCGCACCTTCCGCATCTTCAGCGAGCCCGGGGTTTCGTGGCTGCCGAAGTTGGAGTGCGACAGCAGCGCGATGCGCGGTTCGATGCCGAACAGCTTCAGCCGGTACGCCGCCTGCAGCGTGGCCTCGGCGATCTGTTCGGCGGTGGGATCGTCCTGCACGTGCGTGTCCAGGAAGAAGTACGCGCCCTGGTTGTTGATCACGCCGGTCATGGCCGAGGTGGACTGCACGCCCGGATCCAGCGGGATCATGCTGCGCACGTAGCCCAGCTTCTTGTGGAAGCGCCCGACGATGCCGGTGATCAGCGCATCCGCCTCGCCGCGCGCCACCATCACCGAAGCGATCAGCGTGGGCCGCGAACGCATCAGGTTCTTCGCCGCCGCCGGGGTCACGCCGCGGCGCGCGGTCAACGCATGGTAGTGCTGCCAGTAGTCGTTGAAGCGCGGATCGTCGTTCTGGTTGGTCAGCTCGAAATCCACGCCCGCACGCATGCGCAGGCCCAGGCGCTGGATGCGCGCGTCGATCACCTCGGGGCGGCCGATCAGGATCGGGAAGGCCAGGCCTTCGTCGATCACCGTCTGCACGGCGCGCAGCACGGTCTCTTCCTCGCCTTCGGCGTACACCACGCGCTTCTTGTCGGCGCGCGCGCGGTCGTACACCGGCTTCATCATCAGGCTGGTGCGGTAGACGAACTGGCCCAGCTTCTCGCGGTAGGCCCACATGTCGGCGATCGGACGCAGCGCCACGCCGGAATCCATGGCGGCCTGGGCGACCGCGGCCGCCACTTCCACCAGCAGGCGCGGGTCGAACGGGCGCGGGATGAGGTATTCGGGGCCGAAGCAGGGCACGTCATCGCCGTAGGCGCTGCCCAGGTCGGACGCTTCGCGGCGCGCCAGGTTGGCGATGGCATGCACGCAGGCGACCTTCATCGCCTCGTTGATGACGGTGGCACCCACGTCCAGCGCGCCGCGGAAGATGTACGGGAAGCAGAGCGCGTTGTTGACCTGGTTCGGGTAGTCGCTGCGGCCCGTACCGATGATGGCGTCCGGACGGACGGCCTTGGCATCGGCCGGCGAGATCTCGGGGTTCGGGTTGGCTAGCGCCAGGATGATGGGCTTGTCCGCCATCGTGGCGACCATCTCCGGCTTCAGGATGCCGCCGGCCGACAGGCCCAGGAAGATGTCCGCACCGGCGACGATCTCCGCCAGCGAGCGCTTGTCGGTGTCGCGCGCGTAGCGCGCCTTGTCCGGGTCCAGGTTCGGGCGGCCGGTGTAGATCACGCCGTCGCGGTCGAAGGCCAGGATGTTCTCCGGCTTCAGGCCCAGCGCCACCAGCATGTCCAGGCAGGCGATGCCGGCCGCACCGGCGCCGCTGGTGGCCAGCTTCACGTCGCCGATCTTTTTGCCCACCACCTCCAGCGCATTGACCACCGCCGCGCCGACGATGATCGCGGTGCCGTGCTGGTCGTCGTGGAAGACCGGGATGTTCATCCGTTCGCGCAGCTTGCGCTCGACGATGAAGCACTCCGGCGCCTTGATGTCTTCCAGGTTGATGCCGCCGAAGGTGGGTTCGAGCGAAGCGATGATGTCGACCAGCTTGTCCGGGTCGGTCTCGTCGATCTCGATGTCGAACACGTCGATGCCGGCGAACTTCTGGAACAGCACGCCCTTGCCTTCCATCACCGGCTTGCCGGCCAGCGGGCCGATGTTGCCCAGGCCCAGTACCGCAGTGCCGTTGGTGACCACGGCCACCAGGTTGCCGCGCGCAGTGAGCTCGCTGGCGCTGGTGGGATTCTCGACGATCGCCTCGCAGGCATAGGCCACGCCCGGCGAATAGGCCAGCGCCAGGTCGCGCTGGGTCAGCATCGGCTTGGTCGGCGCGACCTTGATCTTGCCGGGCGGGGACAGCCGGTGGTATTCCAGCGCGGCCTGCTTGAAATCGTCGTTCGTCATTGCGGAAACGGTGCCTGTGGTGAAGGCGGGGGAGCGGCAATTCTAACCGGTCCCCGCCGGGGCCGGTTTTCGCGGATGCGGCGCTGCATCACGTACGACGTCACCGTGCATCGCCTGCGAAGGTCGAGCGGCGGCGGGTGATCAGCCGTCGGCCGACAGCCTGTCCAGCCGGATGCGGTTGGCGAACAGCGAGAACGCCAGCACGCCGGCCAGCCCGTTGGCGCGGCTGACCCAGCGCGGCAGCCAGCGCGGCGGGGCCAGCACGCCGTCCTCGAACAGGGGCTCGAAGGCGGCGACGTCGCCCAGCGTCATCTTGCCGGCGAACAGCCGCCGGCACAGGCGCAGCCGGTCCTGCTGCAGCGAGCGGCGGAAGAAGGTATGCACGCCGATCAGGCCGCGCAGGTACACCGTGTCCTTGGTGAACGCCGATCCGCCGGTGGTGGGCACGCCGCGGAACACCCGCTGCGCCGAGGAAAAGCTTTCCGCCTGGCTCTGCCCGGCATCGCGGAAATAGTCGAAGACCTGGATGAAGTCGGCGCCGGCCAGGGCCATGGCCACCGCTTCGATGCGAAGGCTGATGCGCTTCATGCGCTCGATGTCGATGCTGCCGGTGATCTGTTCGGCGAAGGTCGCCAGTCCTTCCTGGGTGGCGGTCACCCGGGGCGAGGCCAGCGCCAGGCTGGGCAGCACCGTCTGCTCGCGCCCGTTCAACGCGGTCAGCGAATGCACCAGGGCCTCGTGCTGCAGCAGCTGCCGGCGGTCGTAATCGCTGAAGGCAGCGCCGTGGCGCAGGCGGATGCGGGTGGCGCCAGCCGCCGCTTTCGCGATCAGCGTGGGGTCCAGCTCGACGGTGATGATGCGGCCGTCGAAGAACTCGTCCAGGTCGGCCTGCAGCTGCAACTGCAGGGCGGTGGCCGATACCGGGATGTGCTCCTCCGGCGCCAGCAGTTCGTGGTCCAGGTCGTTGGCGATGGCGATGAAGTGCCCGGCCGCTTCGCGCGTGGTCGGACCGTCGCCGGGCAGACATTCCTCCGGCGTGCCGAACAGCGCCACCGAATGCGTGGTCACGGTCGGCGTCCCCAGCGACTCCAGCAACTGCGCGGCGATGTCCCAGCTGTGCACCGAGTCGCGCAGGTAGCAGCCCAGCGGATGCGCGGGGTCCGCGGCGGCCGCGATGGCGGCCAGTTCCCGGCGCGCATCGCCGAAGTCCAGGCGCGGGTATTCGATCGCCGGCAATGCCTGCTGGCCGCGCGCCACGCCCGCCAGGAAGCGGGTCTGGGCGTCGGCCGGCCAACTGGCCAGGCTGAGCAGCCTGATGCCGCGCACGGCCTTGACCAGGCGCTCGTCGAGCGCGGCGTGATGGGCGATGTCGGGCTGCATGGATCCTCCCTGGCGCACACTGTAGCCCAGCGCATGCGGTGGACGGCACAAGCGTCCACGCCTGGACTATGCTCGACGCTCTTCCATCGGTGCGGGGGCGGCATGCTGGAACTCGATGCGGTGCAGACGTTGGCCTTCGCCGGCCTGGCCCTCTTCCTCGGTTATGCGCTGTGCCGCGTGGTCCCGCTGTTCAACCGCTACAACCTGCCGGCGCCGGTGATCGGCGGCCTGGTGGTGGCGCTGGCCGTGCTGGTGGCGCGCAGCCGCGAGGTCACCCTGTTCACCCTGGACACCAGCCTGCAGGCGCCGCTGATGATCGCCTTCTTCACCACCATCGGCGTCAACGCCAGCGTGGCGCTGTTGAAGCTCAGCGGGCGCCAGGTGCTGGTGTTCCTGCTGCTGGCGTCTGCGTTTGCGATCGTGCAGAACCTGCTGGGCATGGCGGTGGCGTTGGGCTTCGACCTGCATCCGCTGTTCGGCGTGCTGGCCGGCTCGACCACGCTGACCGGCGGGCCGGCGACAGGCCTGGCGTTCGCGCCGCTGTTCGAGCAGGCCGGGGTAACCGGGGCGGAATCGATCGCCGTCGCCTCGGCGATGGCCGGCATCCTGTGCGGCGGCCTGCTCGGCGGTCCCGTGGCGACCGTGCTGATCCGGCGTCACAAGCTGTATGGCGGCGTGCGACTGGGCGCGCCGGACGAATCCGCGGCCGAGCCGCTGGGCGCGCGCGATACGCCGGACTTCGCCACCCGCGAATCCAACGCGCTGAAGAGCATCGTGGTGATCCTGGTGGCCATGTGGCTGGGCGCCGGCGTCAGCGCCGGGCTGAGCGCGGCGGGCCTGACCCTGCCCGCCTACGTCGGCGCGATGATGGTGGGCGCGCTGATCCGCTGGATCGACGATCGCACCGGCTGGATCCGCCTGCCGGTGGCGACCACCGACCTGATCGGCAACGTCTGCCTGTCGCTGTTCCTGGCGGTGGCGCTGATGAACCTCAAACTGTGGGAACTGGCCGGCCTGGCGGCACCGCTGCTGGTGAACCTGACGCTGCAGGTGGCACTGGTGGCGCTGTTCTGCGGCGTGGTGTTCCGTGTGATGGGGCGCGACTACGACGCGGCGGTGATGGGCGGCGGCTTCATCGGCTTCATGCTAGGCACCACGGCCAACGCGATGGCGGTGATGCGCACCCTGGTGGAACGCTACGGCATGGCGCCGCGCGCGTTCCTGGTGGCGCCGCTGGTGGGTGCGTTCTTCATCGACTTCACCAATGCGCTGATCATCACCGGGTTCATAAACCTCTGGGATTGATCGATTCCTGAAGCTGATCGATCTAAAGGTGATCGACCGTCAAGATCTATCCGCCGTCATCCCGGCGCAGGCCGGGACCCAGTGACTCTGGTGTTTGGATGACGGTAGATTCGCTGCAAGGCGCTGTGTCCCGGCTTGACCAGCCATTCGGCTGTTGAATGCCGCCGGGATGACGGCCCCGAAAGACCCTCAGCGCTTGCCGTACTTATCGGTCAGCCGCCTGTTCAGCGCCTTGTTCTGCACCTTGGCATTCGCCTTGTCGGCCAGCCGCGAGGCCAGCTTGTCGGCCGCCGCGGCCACTTCATCACGCAGCTTGAGGTAGTTGAGAAAACGGCCCTCGTCCAGCTCTTCGCGCTCGATGGCCGCGCGCACCGCGCAGCCCGGCTCGCGGTCATGCGAACAGTCGCGGAACCTGCACTGCTCGGCCAGCGCCTCGATGTCGGCGAAGCCGCCGTCGGCCAGGTCTTCCTCGCCGGTAGGCTTGAGTTCGCGCATGCCGGGCGTGTCGATCAGGCAGGCGCCGGCCGGCAACGGGATGAGGGCACGGAACGTGGTGGTGTGGCGACCGCGTGAATCGCTTTCGCGCACCTCGCCGGTCTTCATGCGCTCGTCGCCGAGAAGCGTGTTGGTCAGCGTCGACTTGCCCGCGCCCGACGACCCCACCAGCACCACGGTGTGGCCCGGCTCCAGCCACGGCGCCAGCTGCGCGACGCTCTCCGGATCCTTGGCGTTGACGGTGAACACCGGCACGCCCTGCGCGGTGAGGTCGGCCAGTACCTCGACCGCGTCGTCGGCGTACTCGGTGCGGTCGGCCTTGGTCAGCACGACGACCGGCTGCGCACCGCCACCACCGACCAGCAGCAGGTAGCGCTCGATGCGGCGCGGATTGAAGTCGGCATCCAGGCCGCAGACGATGAACACCGTATCGATGTTCGCGGCGATCACCTGCTGGTGGTAATGCTCGCCGGCCGCGCCGCGCTTGATGCCGGTATGGCGCGGCAGCAGCGCCACGATGCGCGGGCGCTTGGAGGCGGCATCCTCCAGCAGTACCCAGTCGCCGACGGCCGGGCGTTCATGGGCAGGGAACCGGGGGCGCTGCCATTCGGGAAGCGATTCGGCCTTCACGCCCACGCCGGGGGCGTCCGCCACGACATAGCCCGAGCGGTGCTGCTCGATCACGCGTGCCGGGGTGGCGCCAGGGTGGGCCTCCATGACGGCCCGCCACGCGCTGTCCTCCGGTTTCCCCGCGTAAGGCCAGCCGATCGATCTCAGCAGGGTGACGTCGGGCACACTGGGGACGGGGGTTTCGGGCATGGCGCGCATTCTAGACGGCCCCTGAAGCCGGCGGGGCCGGACGGGCCGAATATCCGCTAAGCTGGCCCTCCCCAGCTCATTCGCCCTTCTGCGGTCCGCCATGCCCACCCCGCCCGTCAAACCGCTCGCCACGCGCGAACGCCTGTCCGAAGTCCGCTATGAAATCCGGGGCGAACTGGCGCGGCGAGCCCGGGAACTGGAGGCCCAGGGGCAGAAGCTGATCAAGCTCAACATCGGCAACCCGGGCGCGTTCGGTTTCCGTGCGCCGGAACACCTGCAGCGCGCGATCGCCGACGACATGGGCCGCACCGATCCGTACACGCACCAGCAGGGCCTGCCCTCGGCGCGCGATGCGATCGCCGCGGCGTACGCCCAGCGCGGCACGCCGGATGCGCACCCGGACCGCGTATTCGTCGGCAACGGCGTGTCGGAACTGATCGACCTGTCGCTGCGCGCGCTGCTGAATCCGGGCGACGAAGTGCTGGTGCCCTCGCCCGACTACCCGCTGTGGTCGGCGGCCACCATCCTCAACGACGGCCGCCCGGTGTACTACCGCTGCGATCCGGACAACGATTTCCTGCCCGATCCGGTCGAGATCGAGCAGCTGGTCAGTTCGCGCACCCGCGCCATCGTGCTGATCAACCCCAACAATCCCACCGGCGCGACGTACCCGCGCGAGCTGCTGGAGCGCATCGTCGCCATCGCGGCCAAGCACCGCCTGCTGCTGATGGTCGACGAGATCTACGACCAGGTGCTGTACGACGGCGCCAGCTTCGTGCCGGTCGCCCCGCTCGCAGGCGACGTGCCGTGCATCACCTTCAGCGGCCTGAGCAAGGTGCACCGCGCCTGCGGCTGGCGCGTGGGCTGGGGCGTGGTGTCCGGCCACGGCGACGTGGTGCGCGATTTCCTGCATGCGATGGACCTGCTCAGCGCGCTGCGCCTGTGCGCCAACGTGCCGGGCCAGTACGCCATCGAAGCCGCGGTCAACGGCCCGGACACGATCAGCGCGCTGTGCGCGCCGGGTGGCCGCCTGTACGAAACCCGCCGCGCGGTGATCGAGGCCTGCGAGGCCAGCCCGCACCTGGCGCTGGTGAACCCGGCCGGCGCACTGTATGCATTCCCGGCGGTGATCGGCGATGCCGCCAAGGGCTTCGACGACCACACGTTCGCGCTGGAACTGATGGAAACCGAAGGCGTGCTGGTCGTGCCGGGCTCCAGCTTCAACGTGCCCTACCGCCACCACTTCCGCGTCACCCTGCTGCCGGAAGCGGCCACGATGCGCGAAGTCTTCGCCCGCATCGACCGCGCCCTGTCGCGTCGCGCCGAGGCCGCCACCAAGGTGGTGCCGATCAAGGGCACGTCGCGGCCGGCGGCGGCGTAAGCGCGTTGCCCCTGTAGGAGCGACGTGAGTCGCGACCGCACGCCGCGACCAGACGTCTTGCTCTGTTCGAGCGCGAGCAGGGCACCGCCGCTGGCGAAGTATCGGGTGCTCGACATCTTCCCGGCCGACCGGATTCACGGGCGCGACTCACGTCGCTCCTACAGTAGATCCGAAGAGCGCATCATTCGCCCATGACCACGATCTCCGCCCCCCACACCACCGCCCTGACCACCGAATTGCGCTACCTCGCGCTGGGCGATTCCTACACCATCGGCGAAGCCGTGGACGAGGCGGGCCGCTGGCCCATGCAGCTGGCGCGCCTGCTGCGGCAGGAAGGCGTGCTGCTCGGCGACCCGCGCATCATCGCCACCACCGGCTGGACCACCGACGAGCTGGATGCCGCGATCACCGCCGCCGAGCCACTGGGCCAGCACGACTTCGTCAGCCTGTTGATCGGCGTGAACAACCAGTACCGCGGCCGCGATGTGGAGGAATACCGCACGCAGTTCGCCGCGCTGCTGTGGCGGGCCATCGGCTTCGCCGGCAACCGGCCCGACCGCGTGCTGGTGCTGTCGATTCCCGACTGGGGTGTGACCCCGTTCGGCGCGAAGTCCGGCCGCGATGTCGCACAGATCGCACGCGAGCTGGATGCCTACAACCTCGCGGCGCGCGAGGCCTGCACGCAACGCGGCGTGGCCTTCGTCGACATCACCCCGGTCAGTCGTGCACGTGGCGCCGAGCCGGCGATGGTGGCGGACGACGGCCTGCATCCGTCCGCCGCGATGTACACCGAATGGACGCGGCTGGCATTCCCCATCACGCATCATTTGCTGACGTAGCGTGCGCCACGCGCACGACGCGCGGTGATGGCTTCATGCATCGTGCGCGCAGCGACCGCTACTTGGTTCCAGCCCCTCTCCCCCCGGGAGAGGGGTTGCGGGCGCCCCCACAGCCCGTCCGACCCGATGGGGACGAACGAGCCGCGGCGAGTCAGTAAGACGATCCATGGGCTGTTCGTCTTGTTCACTCGCTGTGGCTCGCCCTGCAGCGTAGGTGCCGTGTAGGCGACAGTGGCACACCCTCATCCGGTGCTTCGCGCCATCTTCTCCCGGCGGGAGAAGAGTTCACGCCGTCACGATCGACGTATCGCGTTGCACATCTTCATCCGGCAGCACCGTGCGATAGCCCTCCGCGTCCAGCCACGCCAGCAGCTGCGCCAGGATGGCCACGTTGTGCCCGTGCGCTGCCCCTTCATGCAGCAGCACGATGGCCCCGGGCGCGATGTCGCGAGTGATGCGCGCCAGCACCTGGTCGGGCCGGCAGTTCACGCCGTCGAAGCCGCGCGCACTCCAGGCCACGCGCGCCAGGCCATGCCGTTTCAGCGACAGTCCCACGAACGGGTTGGTCATGCCCACCACGCTGCGGTACCAGCGCGGTGTCTGCCCGGTGATCGCGGTGAGGATGGACTGCGTGCGGCCGATCTGGTCTTCCATGGCGGCCGGCCCCAGCCGCCAGAAGCGCGTATCGGGGTGATCGGCGCTGTGGTTGCCGATGCCATGGCCGCGGTCGCGGATGGCCTGGACACGCGCCGGATGCGCCCGCGCCCGCTCGCCCACCAGGAAGAACGTGGCCCGGGCCCGGTGGCGATCCAGCAGTTCCAGCATCGCATCGGTGTCGTCGGAGGGCCCGTCGTCGATGGTCAGCCAGACTACCCGCTCGGTCGTCGGCAACCGCGCCAGGGCCGGGCAGAACAGGGTGGCGCGCGGATGCAGCGTGGCCGCCACCACCATCAGATGGGTGGCCACCATCACCGGCAGGCCGACCTGCCAGCCGAACCGCCACCACAGGCAGGCCACGCCCACTTGCGACAGCACCAACAGGCCCAATATCAGGCCGGGACGGCGCGGCGGACGATGCAGTGTTCCTGTCGTGCTCATGCCCCATGATGCCATGGGGCGTAGAATTCCCCTCCCGCTGACCGGTACCCGTCCATGTCCCTCGACCCCGCCCTGCGCTCGCGCATCGAATCCCTCCTGCAGTCCAACCGCGTGGTGCTGTTCATGAAGGGCCAGCCGACCATGCCGCAGTGCGGCTTCTCGGCCAAGGCGGTGGGCGCGCTGTCGGCGCTGGGCGTGGACTACGCGCACGTCAACGTGCTGGCCGACCAGGAGATCCGCGAGGGCATCAAGGTCTATGGCGACTGGCCGACCATCCCGCAGCTGTACATCGACGGCGAACTGGTCGGCGGCAGCGACATCATCGAGCAGATGACCAACTCCGGTGAACTGGCCACGCTGCTGGGCCTGGAGGCGCCGGACCGCACGCCGCCGGCGATCACCATCACCCCGGCCGCCGCCGAGATGCTGCAGAACGCCGTGGCCGACGCCGGCCCGGGTACCGCGCTGGCGCTGTCGATCAATGCGCAGTTCCAGCCGAACTTCCAGCTGGCGCCGTTCGACGCCAACGCCATCGCCAGCGAATCCAACGGCGTGCGCGTGCAGTTCGACCTGGCCAGCGCACGCCGCGCCGACGGCATCACCATCGACTGGGTGGACGACATCCGCGGCAAGGGCCTGGCGATCGACAACCCCAACGCGCCCAAGCCGGTGCAGGCGCTGTCGCCGATGGATGCCGACGCAAAGGTCCGTGCCAGCGAAGTGCTGCTGGTCGACGTGCGTCCGGCCGACGAACGCGCCATCGCCTCGGTGAAGCTGCCCTTCAAGACCTTCGACGGCAACGGCCGTGCCGAACTGGAAGCGCTGCCGAAGGACACGGCGCTGGCCTTCCTGTGCCGCAGCGGCGGCCGCAGCCAGCAGGCGGCGGAAGAGTTCCGCGCACTCGGCTTCACCAACGTCCACAACGTCACCGGCGGCATCAATGCCTGGGCCGATGACGTGGATGGCACGATCAGCAAGTACTGAGCCGCGTCTTCGCAGACACAGAAAAGGCGGGCTTCGGCCCGCCTTTTTCGTTACAGGATCGTGGAAGCGACGTCAGTCGCGACCGGAAACTTCTTCCGCAATCGCGACTGACGTCGCGCCCACGTATAGCGTGACGCGCTAGCCGCTGAACCCGCCGCTGGCCAGGTAATCGCGCTCTTCCTGCGTGGAGATGCGGCCCATCGCCTCATTGCGATGGGGGAACCGGCCGAAGCGGGCGATCAGGTCGTAGTGCAACTGCGCGTACTTGATGTAGTTCTCATCACCGGTGGCACGGAACAGGTCCAGCGAACGCTGCTGGTCGTCCAGCGCTTCGGAATGCTCGTACGGCATGTAGAAGAAGATCTTCAGCGCCGGATCGACCTGCGCGTCGAACCCCGCCTCGATGGCCCGCGCGGCGTAGTGCCGCGCCAGCCCGTCGGTGGCGTACGAATGCGCGCTCTGCCGGAAACAGTTGCGCGGAAACTGGTCCAGCAACAGGATCAGCGCCAGCGCGCCTTCGGCGTCGCCCATCCAGCCTTCCAGTTCCCGCCGCGCCGCGCGGAAGTGCAGCCCGCGGAAGCGCTGGTCGAACTCGGCATCGAAGGCGTCATCGCGCGAGAACCACTTCTCGTAGCCTGCGTTCTTCCAGAAGGCAATCACGTCGCTGCTGTTGTCCATGTTCTTCTCCCGTGAGACTGCGCGCGATACACCTGAACACGCCGGCGCGTTGCGCAAGATTATGGAGGAGCGTGATGTTGCGACCTACTCGTCGAACCTGAGATGCCGCACCGACTTCCCGTTGCGGCGGATCAGCTTCAATGCCTCGATCCCCACGGTGATGTGGTTCTCCACGAACGAGGAGCTGACCTTGGCGTCACTGGCTTCGGTCTTCACGCCTTCCGGGATCATCGGCTGGTCGCTGACCAGCAGCAGCGCGCCGCAGGGGATGCGGTTGGCGAAGCCGGCGGCGAAGATGGTGGCCGTTTCCATGTCGATGGCCATGCAGCGCATCGCACGCAGGCGTTCCTTGAATGCCGTGTCGTGTTCCCACACGCGGCGGTTGGTGGTGTACACCGTGCCGGTCCAGTAGTCGTGGCCCAGGTCGCGGATCATCGTGGATACCGCACGCTGCAGCGCGAACGCGGGCAGCGCCGGCACCTGGGGCGGGAGATAGTCCTCACTGGTGCCTTCGCCACGGATCGCGGCGATCGGCAGGATCAGATCGCCCAATTGGTTCTTCCGCTTCAATCCACCGCACTTGCCCAGGAACAGCACCGCCTTGGGACAGATCGCGCTGAGCAGGTCCATCATCGTGGCGGCATTGGGGCTGCCCATGCCGAAGTTGATCATGGTGATGCCGTCGGCGGTGGCGCTGGCCATCGGCCGGTCCAGGCCGACGATGGGCGCGCCGGTCAGCTGCGAGAACACGTTGAGGTAGCCGCCGAAATTGGTCAGCAGGATGTGTTCGCCGAACTGGTCCAGCGGCACGCCGGTGTAGCGCGGCAGCCAGTTGTCGACGATCTCGCTCTTGTCCTTCATGAAAGCCTCTTCTTCTTGTTGTTGTAGGGCGATTCTGGCACGACTGCGACGCCTGCACTTGGCAAGCCGCGGCGCCGCCGGTTAGGTTTCGGGTCTCTTCCAGGGGAATACACGATGCGAACGACCTTGCTGGCCGGGCTGATCCTGGCCGCGCTGGGCGGGGGCGCGATGGCCGCCACGCCCGCCTCCCGCTTTACCCAGGACCCGTACCCCAGCACCTACCGCGCCATCCCGGCCGCGCCGGTGCTGCTGGCCAACGCGACGGTGCTGACCGGCACCGGTGAACGCCTCGATGGCGCCGACGTGCTGCTGGCCGACGGCAAGGTCGCGGCGGTCGGTCGCGGCCTGTCCGCGCCCGAAGGCGCCACCCGCGTCGATGCGACCGGCAAGTGGGTGACGCCCGGCCTGATCGACGTGCACTCGCACCTGGGCGTGTATCCCAGCCCGGGCGTGAAGGCGCACAGCGACGGCAACGAAATGACCGCGCCGGTGACGGCAAATGTCTGGGCCGAGCATTCCATCTGGGCACAGGATCCGGGCTTCCACACCGCACTGGCCGGCGGCGTGACCTCGCTGCAGATCCTGCCCGGCTCGGCCAACCTGGTCGGCGGCCGTGGCGTGACGCTGAAGAACGTGCCGTCCACCACCTACCAGGGCATGAAGTTTCCCGGTGCGCCCTGGGGTCTGAAGATGGCCTGCGGCGAGAACCCCAAGCGTGTGTACGGCGGCAAGAGCGGCCCGGCCACGCGCATGGGCAACGTGGCGGGTTACCGCGCGGCTTTCATCGATGCCAGCGAATACCTGAAGAAGAACGCGCCCAAGCCGCAGCAGCCGAAGAAGAAGCGCTGGTGGGAGCGTGCATCCGGCGACGACAGGGCGGACAGCGGTGGCGACAGCGGCGGCAAGCGCGATCTGAAGCTGGACACGCTGGCGGGCGCGATCAATGGCGAGATCCTGGTGCACATCCACTGTTACCGCGCCGACGAGATGGCGACGATGCTCGACCTGGCGAAGGAGTTCGGCTTCAAGGTGGCCGCATTCCACCACGGCGTGGAGGCCTACAAGCTGGCCGACCGGCTGGCGCAGGAAGGCGTGTGCGGCGCGCTGTGGGCCGACTGGTGGGGCTTCAAGATGGAGGCCTTCGACGGCATCCAGGAGAACATCGCGCTGGTGGACCGCCCCGCGAACAGCTGCGCCATCGTGCATTCGGATTCGGACGAGGGCATCCAGCGCCTCAACCAGGAGGCGGCCAAGGTGATGGCGAACGCGCGCCGCGCCGGCATGGGCGATATCTCGCCCGAGCGCGCGATCCGCTGGGTGACCGGCAACGCGGCCAAGTCGCTGGGCATCGCCGAGCGCACCGGCACGCTGGAGGCCGGCAAGATGGCCGACGTGGTGGTGTGGAACCAGAACCCCTTCAGCGTGTACGCCAAGGCCGAGCAGGTCTACATCGACGGGGCACGCCTGTACGACCGTAACGACCGCAGCCGGCAACCGGTGTCGGACTTCATGCTGGGGCAGGAGGTGATGCCATGAAGCGCATCCACAATCTCTCCTTCCGTCATCCCGGCGAAAGCCGGGACCCAGTGCCTTTTGCCGTCACTGCCTCGCGTTCCCACTCAAGTCGCTGGGTCCCGGCTTTCGCCGGGATGACGGTGAAAAAGTTGGCGCTGGCGGCTGCACTGGCGTCCACGTCCTTCGCAGCCCTCGCCCAGGACGTCCTGATCCGCAACGCCACTGTGCACACCGCCGGAACGCAGGGCACGTTGAAGAACGCGGACGTGCTGGTGCGCAATGGCGTGGTGCAGGCGGTCGGTACCGCACTTGCCGCACCCGCCGCCGCGACGGTGGTGGAAGCCGACGGCCGTCCGCTGACGCCGGCCTTCTTCGGCGGCATCACCGAGATCGGCATCGAGGAGGTCTCCGGTGAATCGTCGACGGTGGATGCGGCGGTGACGTTGGAAGACCAGCCCATGCGCCCGGAGTTCGACGTGACGCTGGCCTACAACCCGGCGTCGGTGGTGATCCCGGTGGCGCGCGTGGAAGGCATCGGCTTCACCATGCTGGCCGCAGCGACCGGCGGCTCCTTCATCGCCGGCCAGGGCGGCGTGATGCGGCTGGACGGCAGCGCCGACCCGGTCGGCCCGCGCGCCCTGTTCGTACGGCTGGGCGGCGGCGCGTCCGAGCTGAGCGGCAAATCGCGCGCGGCGCAGTGGATGCTGCTGGACCAGATGGTGGCCGAGGCGCGCGGGCGCGTGCCGGTGGATTCACCGCACGCGCTGCTCACGCCGGCCGGGCGTGCCACGCTGGCGCGCTACCTGGCCGGCAACGGCCGCATCGTGGTGGCGGTGAATCGTGCCGCCGACATCCGCCAGCTGCTGCGCTGGGCGCAGCGCGAGAACGTGCGCATCGCCATCGCCGGTGGCGCGGAGGCATGGAAGCTGGCACCGCAGCTGGCGCAGGCGAAGGTGCCGGTGTTCGTCGACGCGCTGGCGGACCTGCCGGCGGACTTCGACCAGATCGGCGCCACACTGGAAAACGCGGCGCGGCTGGATGCGGCCGGCGTGGGCGTCGGCTTCTCGCAGGCTGGCGATGCCTCGCACAACGCACGCAAGATCCGCCAGCTGGCGGGCAATGCGGTGGCCAACGGCCTGCCCTGGGAAGACGGCCTGGCCGGACTGACCCGCGTGCCGGCGGAGACCTTCGGCGTGGGCGACCGCGTGGGCACCATCGCGCCGGGCAAGCTGGCCGACCTGGTGCTGTGGAGCGGCGATCCGCTGGACGTGGCCCACACGGCGCAGCAGGTGTGGCTGGGCGGCCGCGCGATGCCGATGCGCTCGCGCCAGACCGAGCTGCGCGACCGCTACCTGCAGCAGGCGGGCCCGCTGCCGCGCGCTTATTCGAAGTAACCCGCCCGGGTTCAGTCCACGGAGGCGCCTTCGGGCGCCTTCGTGCTTTCCGGGACGCGCTCCGGAGCGTCTTCCGCCATCACGCGGTCGCCGCCGGCGCGCTTGGCCGCATACATGGCCTGGTCCGCGCGCGCGATCAGGGACGCCACCGAATCCCCGTCGCGCGCCTGTGCGGCGCCGATGCTGGCGGTGACGGCGACCGCCACGCCTTCCACGTTGGCGCAATCCCGCCGGATACGCGCGCCCACCTGCTCGGCGATGCGCAGTGCGGCCGGCAGTTCGACGCCGGAAAGCACCAGGACGAACTCCTCGCCACCCAACCGACCCAACTGGTCGCCGTACTGGAACTGCTCGCTCACCGCGCGCGTCACCGCGCGCAGGCAGGCGTCGCCGAGCGCATGGCCGTGGCGATCGTTGATCTGCTTGAAGTTGTCCAGGTCGATGAACAGCAGCGACACCGGCATGCGTTCGCGCTCGCGCTCGATCAGCGCCCAGTCGAGCCGGTGTTCGATGCCGCCGCGGTTCAGTACGCCGGTCAGGCCGTCGCGCTCGGCATGGGCCTTGGCGCGGTCGCGTTCGCGCCGGAAGGTCAGCATGCGGTCGGCCAGGCCCAGCGCCAGCACCACCGCGGTGAACGCCTGCACCCACGGCAGGCCGTACTCCAGCCACGGCTCGGCGCGTTCGCCCACGCTGAAGCGCAGCGCGCGCGCCATGGTGAAGGCCAGCAGCGGCACCCATGCGATCAGTACGTAGGCGGCGTGCCGCTGGCCGCGGCGCCAGGCCACCACCAGCGTCACCAGCGCGATCGCATTGGTGAGCAGGAACAGGGCGTTGGCGATGTCGGGAAACCACGCCTTGTCGGCCGGCCAGGGGGAGACCAGCAACACCAGCGTCAGGCCGCAGCCATAGGCGCCGACGACACGCACGGCGGCCGCCAGCCGCGGCGTCACCTTGCGCAGGCCCGCGTAGTCCAGCCACAGGTACACCAGCAGGATGGTGGCCAGCGTCCCGACGGCCCAGATGCCCTGGGCACCGAAGCGCGCCAGCATCGAGAGTCCCGGCCATGCGTAGGCCTCGCCGTACGAGCACAGGGCATACAGCAGCTGGAACAGCATCGCGCCCGCGTACAGCAGGTAGACGCGGTCGCGCAGCATGGCCCAGAACAGCAGCACCGCCAGCGAGACACCCAGCACCACGCCGACCGCCGGCAGCACCAGACGCACATGCCACAGGTCGGCCGCCGCGTAGGCCGGCCCCGGCTCCACGGCCACGCGCAGGGGATAGCGCGCGCCCTCCACCATCACATGGACCGGTCCGTCGCCGCTCAGCGGGAACACCAGGGCCCGCCGGCTGTAGCGCGGGTCAAGATCGGGGCTGAAGATGTCCTGGCGTCGCACGGCGGCGCCCGGCGGTTCCTGCACGCTGATCCGCGCCGTATACGGGTGGTAGAACACCAGCAGCGGTTCGCGTACGCCCGGGCGTGGCGTGATGCGCCACGCCCCGTTGCCGATCACGCGCATGGACGCGCCACCGCTTTCGAAGCGGCGTTCCGAGAACAATCCGGCGCGCTGTCCCGCCTGCTGTTCCAGCGCTTGCGGCTGGATGCGGTCGATGCGCGCGATGTTTTCCCCCCGCACACCCTCCGCCATCAGCAGGGCCAGAAGCAGCAGCAGTATCCACCGCCCCTGTTTCATGTTGTCCCATGCGTTCGTTGCGAGTGTCCGGCGCTGCCGGGCCCTGGACAAGCCGGCGCGCATCGTATTTGTGACATTCGTCACATGAATAGTGGGGCGCAAGCCTGCTCTAGAACGGGATGGAGGCTAGGTTTCCGGCTTTGCGCGCCCACCTCGAAAAAGTGACGCAAATCACACTTCATGCGTTTACGCGACGACTTGCCCACCGTTGTCCGCTAGTTTTGCGGAGATAAGCACAAATGCGACGGATGCCGGGAGGGGCTGAGATGCGCATTGGGATAGTCGTCGACTCTGCGTGCGATCTGCCGCTGGAGTACCTGGAACGGAACAACATCGTCATCCTGCCCATCACGGTGCGCATCGGCGAAGCCGTGCTGGCCGACCATCGCGACGAGCAGGCCACGCTGAGTTTCCTGCATGCGCACGTGGCCGAGCGCGGCCACGAGGCCGAGACCACGCCGTTCACGGTCAACCAGATCCGCGACCTGTTCCTGGGCCGGCTGGTGATCGATTACGACCACGTGTTCTGCATGACGATCACCAAGACGCGTTCGCCGATCCACGACAACGCGATGCAGGCCAGCTTCGCGATCCTCAACGATTACAAGCCGGTACGGCAGGCCGCGGGCCACAACTCGCCGTTCGCGCTGCGCGTGATCGACACTCAGAACCTGTTCGCCGCGCAGGGCATCACCGCGGTGGAAGCCGTGCGCATGCGCGACGCCGGTGCCAGCGTGCAGCAGATCCGCGTGCGGCTGGAAGAACTGGCGCAAAACACGCACGGCTACATGATCCCGCGCGACCTGTACTACCTGCGCAACCGCGCCCGCACCAAGGGCGACCGCAGCGTGGGCCTGCTGAGCGCGGCGCTGGGCAGCGCGCTGGACATCAAGCCGGTGCTGTACGGCCATGCCGGCAACACCGAGCCGGTGGCCAAGATCAAGGGTTTCGAGAATGCGGTGGAACAGATGTTCAAGTTCACCGGCAACCGGGTGATGGCCGGCCTGATGACGCCCACCGTCTGCCTGAGCTACGGCGGCGAACTGTCGGAAATGCGCGCCCTGCCCGGCTACCAGCGCCTGCGCGACATCTGCGAGAACAACAAGGTGGAGGTGTTCGAAAGCGTCATGAGCCTCACCGGCATGGTCAACGTGGGCAAGGGCGCGGTCGTGGCCGCCTTCGCCGCGCCGCCCGCACCGTTCAAGGCGACATAACGACCGCCTAACGCGGCAGGGCTACGCTATGCCCCTGGCTTGAACCGGGGGCGCCATGGCGGTCCGCTACTACATCAGTCTTCCCGATCCCGCACGCGCACGCGGCGGCGATCCGGCTTTCAGTTTCGATGCCCACGGCGCGGACGAATTCGCCGCGCAGCTGCAGCACGCGCTGCGTACCAGCAGCCTGTTCGAACGCTGGCGGGCACGCCAGGACGATCCGGATGACGTCGATCCCGGCCTGGGTGCCGTGGACCCGGATGCCGTGGTCGCCGGCCAGCAGGACGACCTCAGCATCCTGCTGGTCGCCCGCTCTTCCATTCCCGGTCATGTCCTGAAGCATCGCCTGCGCCTGCTCGCCGGCGGCGCTTGGGAATTGCGCGACGTCGCGGCGGCTTGAGCCGCACGCCCGTCCTGCTGGCCTGGAGCGGTGGCAAGGACGCCGCCTGGACGCTGCACCTCCTGCGGCAACGCGATGATGTCGATGTCGTCGGCTTGCTGACCACCGTCACGCGCGAGTACGACCGCGTATCGATGCAGGGCATCCGCCGCAGCGTGCTGCATGCGCAGGCACGCGCGACCGGCCTGCCGCTGCTGGAAGCGATGATTCCCGCGCAGTGCTCGAACACCGACTACGAACACGCCATGGCCGATGCCATCGCCCGAGCCCGGGATCGTTGGCCGGGGCTGCGCACGATGGCGTTCGGCGATCTCTTCCTCGAAGACATCCGCGCCTGGCGCGTGGCGAACCTGGCCCGCGTGGGCTGGGATGCCGTCACGCCGCTGTTCGGCCGCGACACCGCCTCTCTGGCACACGAGATGATCGACGGGGGACTGCGCGCGCAGCTGTGTTGTGTCGATACGCAGCAACTGGATGCCGGATTCGCAGGTCGCGACTTCGACCGGGCCTTGCTCGGCGACCTGCCTGCCCACGTCGATGCCTGCGGCGAGAATGGCGAGTTCCATACCTGCGTATCGGCAGGACCGATGTTCGATGCGCCCCTAGTCCTCGCGCAAGGCGACACTGAGCTGCGCGAGGGTCGCTTCGCCTTCACCGACTACGGACTTGCGACTGCAACGTAGGGTGGGCCTCGGCCCACCGTCGCACATGCGGGCGGATCATCGGCGGGCCGGAGCCCGCCCTACCCCTTCAATGCCACGGCGTGGTGCGCGATGTGGTCGCCGATGAAGCTGGCGATGAAGTAGTAGCTGTGGTCGTAGCCCGGCTGCAGGCGCAGGGTCAGCGGGTGGCCCGCCTCGGCAGCGGCAGCCTGCAGCAGTTCCGGCTTCAGCTGGCCCTGCAGGAATTCGTCCGCATCGCCTTGATCGACGAGCAGCGGCAGCGGCTCGCGTGCCTGCCTGACCAGCTCGACCGTGTCCCAGGCCTTCCATGCCTCGCGATCGTCGCCCAGGTAGGCCGCGAACGCCTTCTGCCCCCACGGCACCTGCGTCGGCGCGACGATCGGCGAGAACGCGGACACGCTGCGGTAGCGCCCGGGGTTCTTCAGCGCGATGGTCAATGCGCCGTGGCCGCCCATCGAATGCCCGCTGATCGCGCGCCGGTCGCTGGCCATCGGATCGGCCTCGACCCAAGCCGGCAACTCGTCGACGATGTAGTCGTACATGCGGTAGTGCGATGCCCACGGTGCCTGCGTCGCGTTGACGTAGAAGCCCGCACCCTTGCCAAGGTCGTACCCCTCGGCGTCGGCCACGTCCTCGCCGCGCGGACTGGTATCCGGTGCGACGAGGATGATCCCGTGTTCGGCCGCGTAGCGTTGCGCCCCGGCCTTGGTGATGAAGTTCTGTTCGGTGCAGGTCAGGCCGCTGAGCCAGTACAGCACTGGGCACGGTCCCTGTTCGACCTGCGGCGGGAGGTAGACGCCCACCGTCATGTCGCAGCCGAGCACCTCGGAGCGATGGCGGTAGACGTCCTGCCAGCCGCCGAAGCAGGCACGGTGTTCGATGCGCTCGGTCGTCATGTCAGGCAACTCCCGTTGCGGGCGCCAGACGGATCTCGAAGGTCTTCAATGCACGCGCATCGCCTTTCGTCTCGATGCGCGATGCCTCGGCAAGCGCCCGGATCCGGGATGCGTAGAACATCTCCGGCAGATCCTCGTATTCGTCCGGGGCGGCAATCATGACGCCTGCGGTGATGAAACCCGCCTTCTTCCACTCGCGACCCAGCGAAGACAGGATCGCCTGATCGATCTTCAGCAGGTCGTCTTCACCCAGTCGCGCAATCGCGTCGCGGGCTTCCTGGTCGAGGGCGCCGCCCTCCATCGCTGCGTCAGGCGTCGCGTCAAAGGGGGACTTTTCCAAGGACATGGTCATCTCAGTAATGCACCACCGACCGGATCGACTTGCCTTCGTGCATCAGGTCGAACGCTTCGTTGATCTCGTCCAGCGGCATGGTGTGGGTGACGAAGGGCGCAAGTTCGATGTCGCCCTTCATCGCGTCCTCGACCATGCCCGGCAGCTGCGAACGGCCTTTCACGCCGCCGAATGCCGTGCCCATCCACTTGCGGCCCGTCACCAGTTGGAACGGACGCGTGCTGATCTCCTGCCCCGCACCGGCGACGCCGATGATGACGCTCTGGCCCCAGCCACGATGCGCGCACTCCAGGGCCGCGCGCATGACGTTGACGTTGCCGATGCACTCGAACGAGTGGTCCACGCCCCAGCCCGTCATCTCGACGATCACCTGCTGGATGGGCTTGTCGTAGTCCTTGGGGTTGACGCAGTCGGTGGCGCCGAACTGCCGCGCCATCTCGAATTTCGAAGGATTGGTGTCGATGGCGATGATGCGGCCGGCCTTGGCCTGGCGCGCGCCCTGGATCACGGCCAGGCCGATGCCGCCCAGGCCGAAAACCGCGACCGAATCGCCGGCCTGCACCTTGGCGGTGTTGTGCACGGCACCGATGCCGGTGGTGACGCCGCAACCCAGCAGGCAGACGTGTTCCGGATTCGCCTCGGGGTTGATCTTCGCCAGCGAGACCTCGGCGACCACCGTGTATTCGCTGAAGGTCGAGCAGCCCATGTAGTGGTACAGCGGCTGGCCTTCGTAGGAAAAGCGCGAGGTGCCGTCCGGCATCACGCCCTTGCCCTGGGTGGCGCGCACCGCCGTGCACAGGTTGGTCTTGCCGCTCTTGCAGAACAGGCATTCGCCACATTCGGCGGTATACAGCGGAATCACGTGGTCGCCCGGCTTCACGCTGGTGACGCCCTCGCCCACCTCGACCACGATGCCGGCACCTTCATGACCCAGCACGACCGGAAACAGGCCCTCCGGATCCTCGCCCGACAGCGTGAACGCATCGGTGTGGCAGACGCCGGTGTGGGTGATCTTCACCAGCACTTCGCCCTTCTGCGGCGGGGCGACGTCGATCTCGACGATCTTCAGCGGTTCGCCTGCGGCGAAGGCGACGGCGGCACGGGATTTCATGGCGGCACTCCTGCTTATTTCAGATAGGAACGGACCAGCGCGACGGCGGCATCGATGCCGGCCTCGCGCTGTTCGGGTGTCGAGGCGGGATGCGCGAATTCCTCGCGCAGATGGCTTTCCAGGATTTCCGACATCAGCCCGTTCACCGCACCGCGCACGGCGGCGAGCTGCTGCAGCACGGGCGCGCAATCGGCGCCGTCCTCCAGCGCACGTTCGAGCGCATCCAACTGGCCGCGGATGCGGCGCACGCGCGTAAGCGCCTTCTTCTTGTCGGCGGGGGAATGGGGCATGTCGGCCACGCACCTCGATAGTGGGGGGGAGTATAAGTCACTCGCCCCCGCACATGAAGCCCCGCCCGTCCGGCTATCGCTACGTGGTGGCGCAGCAGGCGGGACCGCAGCAGGGGCTGGCCGGTGCGGCGGCGGCCTCTTCCTGACGCGCTTCGGCAGGCGGAGTCGCTATCGGTGCGATCTCTTCAGCCACGCCGGACGCGGCTGCCACGGCGCGTGCCGCCAGGTCGCCCTTGCGCTCGCTGTAGCGGCTGGTCAGGTAGTCGCTGCGGTCGCGCACCAGCAGGGTGAACTTCACCAGTTCCTCCATCACGTCCACCACGCGGTCGTAGTAGGGCGAGGGTTTCATGCGGCCTGCTTCATCGAATTCCTGCCAGGCCTTCGGCACCGACGACTGGTTGGGGATGGTGACCATGCGCATCCACCGGCCCAGCACGCGCAACGCATTGACCACGTTGAACGACTGCGAGCCGCCGCACACCTGCATGACCGCCAGCGTGCGGCCCTGGGTGGGGCGTACGCTGCCCTCGGACAGCGGCAGCCAGTCGATCTGGTTCTTGAACACCGCCGACAGGGTGCCGTGGCGTTCCGGGCTGACCCAGACCTGGCCCTCCGACCACTGCGACCACGCGCGCAGCCGCTGCACCTCCGGATGGTCCGCACCCACGCTGTCCAGGATGGGCAGGTCGTGCGGATGGAACACGCGCGTCTCCGCACCGAACTGCTGCAGCAGACGTTCTGCTTCCAGGGCCAGTTTTCGACTGAAGGATTGCGGACGCAGCGAGCCGTACAGAACGAGGATGCGCGGTGGGTGCTCCGAACCGGCGATGGCGAGCTTGTCGGCGTCCGGCATGTCGAAGGCCTCGGGCGCGAGCTGCGGCAGCAATGGAACTGTCATGTCGGCTTGTTAGGCTGTGATTGTTCGATTATTCTAGAATTATGGAAATAACAAACGCAACCGTTGCCCTGGCCGCCCTCGGCCAGACCACTCGCCTGGCGGTCTTCCGCCTGCTGGTCGAGGCCGGCCCCTCCGGTCGCATGGCGGGCGAGATCGCCGAGGCGCTGGGACTTCCGGGGGCGACGCTGTCGTTCCACCTGAAGGAATTGGTGGCCGCCGGGTTGGTGCAGAGCGAGGCGCGCGGGCGGCACGTCTGTTACCGGGCCGACTTCGCGGCGATGAACGGGCTGATCGAATTCCTGACCCGGAACTGCTGCGGTGGCGACACGGCGCAATGCGCGCCTGCCGCACCGTGCGGCCCTGAAGGTTGCGCATGACGGCAGCCGATACGCCGCCGCTGTCGCGCCGCATGGGCGGTTTCGAGCGCCACCTGACCTGGTGGGTGCTGGGCTGCATCGGAGTGGGCACGGCGCTGGGCTATCTGCTGCCGGGCGCGTTCGCCACCTTGGGAGCGGCGGAAATCGCCAAGGTGAACCTGCCGGTGGCGGTGCTGATCTGGCTGATGATCATCCCGATGCTGCTGAAGATCGACTTCCGCGCGATGGGCGACGTGAAGCGGCACTGGAAGGGCATCGGCGTCACCGTGTTCGTGAACTGGGCGATCAAGCCGTTCTCGATGGCATTGCTGGCGTGGCTGTTCGTGCGCCATGTGTTCGCAAACCACCTGCCTGCAGCGCAGATCGATTCGTACGTGGCCGGGCTGATCCTTCTGGCGGCAGCGCCGTGCACCGCGATGGTGTTCGTATGGAGCCACCTCTGTGATGGCGAGCCGCGCTTCACGCTCAGCCAGGTCGCGCTGAACGACGCGATCATGCTGGTGGCCTTCGCACCCATCGTCGGCCTGCTGCTGGGCATCTCGTCCATCACCGTGCCGTGGGCGACGCTGATGTTGTCGGTGGCGCTGTACATCGTGGTGCCGGTCATCGTCGCGGCGATGCTGCGCGGCTGGATACTGCGCCGCGGCGGCGAGGTCGCGCTGCAGGCGCTGCTCAAACGGTTGGGCCCGGTATCGCTGGGCGCGCTACTGCTCACGCTAGTGCTGCTGTTCGGTTTCCAGGGCCGCCAGATCGTCGACCAGCCGCTGATCATCGCGATCCTCGCGGTGCCCATCGTGATCCAGGTGTATTTCAACGCCGGCGTGTCCTACTGGCTGAACCGCAGGCTGGGCGTGGCCCATTGCGTGGCGGGCCCGTCGGCGCTGATCGGCGCCAGCAATTTCTTCGAACTCGCCGTGGCCACGGCCGTGGGCGTGTTCGGCGTGCATTCCGGCGCGGCGCTGGCCACGGTGGTCGGCGTGCTGGTGGAGGTGCCGGTCATGTTGTCCGTGGTCCGCATCGTCAATGCGTCGAAGCCCTGGTACGAACGCCGCGCCTGATTCCTTCCTCCGCACCCACTCCTCTCCCTTCAGGACACGCCCATGGACCGCCCATATAACCTGCTGTTCCTGTGCACCGGCAATTCCGCCCGCAGCATCCTGGCCGAGGCCATGGCCAACCACCTGGGCAAAGGCCGCTTCCATGCCTACAGCGCAGGCAGCCATCCGCGCGGACGCGTGCATCCGGTCGCGTTGCAGATCCTGCAGGAAGCCGGCTTGCCTACAGCGTCGCTGCGCAGCAAGCCATGGGACGAATTCGCCGCCGCCGATGCGCCATCGATGGACCTGATCATCACCGTCTGCGACAAGGCGGCTGGCGAAGCGTGCCCGGTTTGGCCCGGCCATCCGGTCACGGCGCATTGGGGGGTCGAAGATCCCGCCGCCGTCGCCGGTTCACCGGAGCAGGTACGCCAGGCCTTCGCCCATGCGCTGCACCTGCTGCAGCACCGCATCACGTTGCTGTTGGCGCTCAAGCCCGAGGCGCTGGATCGCCTGGCGCTGGAGACGCGGGTGCGCGAGATCGGCAGATCGTCCTGAACCCCACACCCCGCTTCGATTCCTTCTCCACCCAAGAACCTTCCATGAGCATTCGCGTTGGCATCAACGGCTTCGGCCGCATGGGCCGCCTCACCCTGCGTGCGGCCTGGGACAATCCCGACCTGCAGTTCGTGCAGATCAACGACCCCGCCGGCGACGCCGCCACGCTGGCGCATCTGCTGGAGTTCGATTCGGTCCACGGCCGCTGGGACCGCGGGATCACTGCCGACGGCGAGGCGCTGGTGATCGACGGCACACGCATTCCAGTGACACGCAACAAGGACATCGCGGCGACCGACTGGTCGGGCTGCGACGTGGCGATCGAATCCTCGGGCAAGTTCCGCAAACCCGATGTGCTGCAACCCTACCTGGACCAGGGCGTGAAGCGCGTCGTGGTGACGGCGCCGGTGAAGTCGCCCGGCGTGCTGGACGTGGTGGTGGGCGTGAACCATCACCGCTTCGATCCCGCGCAGCACCGCATCGTGTCCGCCGCCTCGTGCACGACCAACTGCCTCGCGCCGGTGGTGAAGGTGATCCACGAAGGCATCGGCATCCGCCACGGCAGCCTGACCACGATCCACAGCCTGACCAACACGCAGGTGATCGTGGATGCGCCGCACAAGGACCTGCGCCGTGCGCGTGCGTGCGGAAGCAGCCTGATCCCGACCTCGACGGGCTCGGCCACCGCCATTGCCGAAATCTTCCCCGAGTTGAAGGGGCGACTGAACGGCCATGCCGTGCGTGTGCCGCTGACCAATGCCTCGCTGACCGACTGCGTGTTCGAAGTGGAGCGTGCAACCACGGTGGAGGAAGTGAACGCGCTGCTGAAGACCGCCGCCGACGGCGTGCTGGCCGGCATCCTGGGCTACGAAACGCGACCACTGGTGTCGATCGACTACCGGACCGACCCGCGCTCCAGCATCGTCGACGCGCTGTCCACCCTGGTGATCAATGGCACGCAGGTGAAGCTGTATGCCTGGTACGACAACGAGTGGGGCTACGTGAACCGCACCGCGGAGCTTGTGCACCTGGTCGGCAAGGCGGGCTGACGGCATGCTCGCGCGCCTGTCGGCCGATGTCCGCCAGTACCTGCTAATCACCGGCAACTACTGGGCCTTCACCCTGACCGACGGCGCGCTGCGCATGCTGGTGGTGCTGCACTTCCACCAGCTGGGCTACAGCCCGCTGCAGATCGCGATGCTGTTCCTGTTTTACGAAGTCTTCGGTGTGATCACCAACCTGGTGGGTGGATGGCTGGGCGCCAGGATCGGCCTCAACCGGACCATGAACATCGGGCTGGCGATGCAGGTCATCGCCTTGTCGATGCTGCTGGTGCCCGCGGCCTGGCTGACGGTCCCGTGGGTCATGGGCGCGCAGGCCCTGTCCGGCATCGCCAAGGACCTCAACAAGATGAGCGCCAAGAGCAGCATCAAACTGCTGGTGCCGGGCGACCGGCAGGGCCTGCTCTACCGCTGGGTCGCCGCATTGACCGGCTCGAAGAATGCGCTGAAGGGCATCGGGTTCTTCCTTGGCGGCGCGCTGCTGGCCACCGTGGGCTTCGCAGCCGCGGTGGCGATCATGGCCGGCGCACTGCTGCTGGTGTGGCTGCTGAGCCTGCTGCTGCTCAAACGCGACCTAGGCAAGGCCAGGGCCAAGCCGAAATTCCGCGAGATCTTTTCGAAGAGCCGTGCCATCAACCTGCTGTCGGCCGCGCGGATGTTCCTCTTCGGTGCGCGCGATGTCTGGTTCGTGGTGGCACTGCCGGTGTTCCTGGCTTCCACGCTGGGCTGGGACTTCTGGCAGGTGGGCGGATTCCTCGCGGCGTGGATCATCGGCTACGGGCTGGTGCAATCGTTCGCACCGCACATCACCGGGCGCGCCACGGGTCGCTTGCCCGATGGGCGCTCGGCCAGCGCGTGGGCCGTTCTGCTCGCCATGGTGCCGGCAACGATGGCGGCGCTGCTGGTCTACGGCGTGCCGGCGGCATGGGTGCTGATCGTCGGGCTGACGGTCTTCGGCGTACTGTTCGCACTGAATTCTGCGCTGCACAGCTATCTGATCGTCAGCTATGCCAGCGAAGACGGTGTATCGCTGGACGTCGGCTTCTACTACATGGCCAACGCCATGGGACGCCTGCTGGGCACGGTGCTGTCGGGCTGGGTTTTCCAGCGATGGGGCCTGGCTGCCTGCCTGGCGATCTCCGCCGCGTTGATCGCCGTGGCGGCGGCGGTGTCGGTGGCGCTTCCGCGATCTACCATGCACGTGAGAGGCTGAGCAGGAGGCTTCCGGCTGCCGCATCGGCTTCGAGGCATCATCGCCGTTGCGCACCGTACGACACCCGGGGAAACACCATGACTTCGATACGCCCTTCCCGCGCCGACGACATCGACGCCATCACCGCACTGCTGGAAACGCACGCCTTGCCGACGGCCGACCTTGCCGCCTCGCAGGTGTCCTTCTGGGTTGCGGAAGAGGATGGTCGCATCGCGGCCGTGATCGGCCTGGAACAACATGGCGACACAGGCCTGCTGCGCTCGCTGGCGGTGTCGCCCCTGCACCAGGGCAAAGGCCATGGCCAACGTCTCGTGCAGTCCCTGCAAGCCGAGGCGCGCATGCGCGGCATCACCGGGATCGTGCTGCTGACGCAGACAGCGGATGCCTTCTTCGCACGGCTGGGCTACGCCGTGGTCGCGCGCGACACCGTGCCCGATGCCGTGCGCAACAGCGCGGAGTTCCGGTCGCTGTGCCCCGCCAGCGCCCTCTGCATGCTCAAGCCGCTGTAGTCAGGTCAAGGCCTTCGGCAAGGCGCCTTCACTTGATGCGCCTGCCGTGCTTGACCACGATGTCCACCCGCTGCAGCAAGGCGACCTGCTTCAATACGTCCCCCTTCACCGCAATGATGTCGGCGTACTTGCCCTCGGTGACGGTGCCGTAGTCCTTGTCGGCCTTCATCGCCACGGCGGGCCAGTAGGTGGCGGCGCGGATCGCGTCGATCGCCGGCACGCCGAGCTTGTTGACCCACACGTCGAGCTCGTTCCAGGTGCTGCCGCTGTGGAACTTCATCGGAATGCCCGAATCGGTGCCGATCAGCAGCAGGACGCCGCTCTCGCGCAGCTGCTGGAACTTGCGCTGCAGGGTCGGCCAGCGCTGCGGGGTCTGCTGGAAGTAGCTGATGCGCTCCGGATGCTCCAGTGACTGCCTGATGTCGTCGACGATCGCGGGCGTCAGGCCGACGTGCCAGTCCGTGCCGTCGATGAATTCATGGTTCTTCACCGTATACGGGAAGTTGTAGAGCCCCTCGATGGTCGGCGTCCAGAACAGCGGGCCCGATGCCATGTTGCCGGTGCGCTCACGCAGTGCGGCAATCACGTCGGGCGGATACTCGGGGGATGCCGCCAGACCGGTGTGTTCGAAGCAGTCCACGCCGGCCTTCAGGCCACGGCGGATCTCTTCCGGCCGGTGCGCGTGCGCAACGACAGGAAGCCCGTGCTTGTGCGCCTCGTCGACGATCGCCGCCAGTTCGGCGTCGCTCATGCCGTCCTGGTCGATCAGCTTCACCACGTCCACGCCGGCCTGTGCGATACGTTTGATTTTCGCGCGCGCATCGGCGGGCGAATCCACGCCCCAGCGGAACTGCTCGGTGCCGGGATAGGGTTTTTTCTGGATGAAGGGTCCGGACACGAACAGGGTCGGCCCTGGAATACTGCCGCTGTTGATCGCATCGCGCACGGCGATGCTGTCCTCCAGCGGACCGCCCAGGTCGCGCGCACCGGTCACGCCGGCCAGCAGCAGCTGCTTCGCAGACGCAGGCATGATCACGTCCCGGAACTGCGCGGGGTAGGTCTTGTCCCAGTGGTCGTAGTCGGCGTGCCCATTGATCATCAGGTGCACGTGCATGTCCCACAGGCCGGGCAGCACCGTCATGCCCTCGGTCGATATGACCGTCGCCTCCGCCGGCACCGGCAGCGTCTTCACCGTGCCTACCGCGACGATGCGCTCGCCTTCGATCAGGATGACGCTGTCGCGGATCGGATCGCTCAGCGTGCCGTCGACCAGGGTGCCGCCCACCATCGCCACGCGCTGCGCCTGCGCGAGCGGCGCCAACGCCATGCACACCAGCACGGCACCTGCCTTCCACCACGTTGCCACCCGCATCGGCCTTCCCCTGCATGGAAAGGCCCAGCCTAACCGGAGTGCGGTCAGTACGCGAACTCGCGGAAGACGCGGTCGATGTCGCCCTGCCAGGGGCCATTGAACAGGGCGAGCTTGCGCTCGGCCGGGGTCTCGTTCGCCTCGACGATCTCCACCAGCGCATCGAGGAAGCCGGCTTCGTCGACGCCCTTGCTGTTGAGTCGCGCGCGGCGCTGCAGGCCGCCGATGGCGATCTTCACCGCCTCGCGGGCGAGGTCGCGCACGCTGCCGCCGCGGAACGGCAGCTTCAGCGCATGCTTCGGCACGCCGTCGCGCAGCGCGTGGCGTTCGGCCAGCGAGAAATCCTTGACCAGGTCCCAGGCCGCATCGAGCGCGGCATCGTCGTAGAGCAGGCCCACCCAGAACGCGGGCAGGGCGCAGATGCGGTTCCAGGGGCCGCTGTCGGCGCCGCGCATTTCCAGGAACTTCTTCATCCGCACTTCGGGGAAGGCGGTGGTCATGTGGTCGGACCAGTCGCGCAGCGTGGGCAGCGCGCCCGGCAGCACGTCCAGCTCGCCACGCAGGAACTTGCGGAACGACTTGCCGCTGGCATCGTGGTAGATGCCGTCGCGATAGGAGAAGTACATCGGCACGTCGAGCAGGTAGTCGACGTAGCGCTCGTAGCCGAAACCGTCCTCGAACACGAAGTCGAGCATGCCGGTGCGGTCGCCGTCGGTGTCGGTCCAGATGTGCGAACGGTAGCTCTGGTAGCCGTTCGGCCTGCCCTCGGTGAAGGGCGAGTCGGCGAACAGCGCCGTCGCCACCGGCTGCAGCGCTAGCGACACGCGGAACTTCTTCACCATGTCCGCTTCGCTGGCGTAGTCCAGGTTGACCTGCACCGTGCAGGTGCGCGTCATCATGTCCAGGCCGAGCTGGCCGACCTTGGGCATGTACGACTTCATGATCTGGTAGCGGCCCTTGGGCATCCACGGCATCTCGTCGCGGCGCCACTTGGGCTGGAAGCCCATGCCGAGGAAACCGAGCTGCAGTTCGTCGGCGACCTCCTTCACTTCCTTCAGGTGCGTACCGACTTCCACGCAGGTCTGGTGGATCGTTTCCACTGCGGCGCCGGACAGTTCCAGCTGGCCGGCGGGCTCCAGCGTGACCGAGGCACCGTCCTTCGACAGGGCGATCACGCGCCCCTTCTCCTCGATCGCCTCCCAGCCGAAGCGGGTCAGCCCCTTCAGCAGCGCCTCGATGCCGCGGTCGCCGTCGAAGCTCGGCGGGCGCAGGTCGTCCAGGCGGAAACCGAACTTCTCGTGCTCGGTGCCGATGCGCCAGTCGGCACGCGGCTTCTCGCCGGAGGCGATGTAGTCCACCAGCTGGGCGCGGTCGGTGATGGGCGTGTCGGCGACGTGGCTGGGACTGGACAAGGGCAGGACTCGCAAGCAGAAGACGCGACGCCGGGCGTGCATGCCCCATCGCAAGGCCGGCACTATAACGTGACCGCCCGCACGCGATCGTTGCCGCGGAAACGCCGCAGTATCCCATCCATGGAGACGATGACGCCCGGTCGACGCACGAGGGTGGACCGGCGTACGCTGTCGGCATGCCACGCCATCCCCGCACTCCGGTCACACGTCACCGCGAACTGCACCGCACAGATCGTGTCGGATGGTTGCGTGCCGCCGTGCTGGGCGCCAACGACGGCATCGTCTCTGTGGCCGGCCTGGTGGTGGGCGTGGCCGCCAGCGGGGCAACGCCGTCCACCATCCTGCTGACCGGCGTCGCCGGTCTGGTTGCCGGTGCCATGTCGATGGCGGCCGGCGAATACGTCTCGGTGCAGTCGCAGGCCGACGCCGAAGCCGCCGCCCTCGCCCTGGAAAAGAGCGAACTGCGCGACATGCCCGATGGCGAGCTGGCCGAGCTGACCCAGATCTATGTCGGCCGCGGACTGGAGCCCGCACTGGCGCGCCAGGTGGCCGAACAACTCACCGCACGCGATGCCCTGACCGCACACATGCGGGACGAGCTGGGCATCACCGAGGAACTGCGCGCGCGTCCGGTGCAGGCGGCACTGGCGTCCGCCGCCGCCTTTACCGTCGGCGCCCTGCTGCCGATCGCCACAACCGTGCTCGCACCGGCCGGGAAGGTGGCCATGGTCACCACCGCCGCCACCCTCGTCGGCCTGCTGTTGTCCGGTGGCCTGGCGGCGCGCGTGGGCGGCGCGCCGGTCCTGCGCGGCGCGTGGCGGGTCGGGTTCTGGGGTGCGATGGCGATGGGCGCGGCCGCGCTGGTGGGCCGCCTGTTCCACGTCTCGATCTAGCGGCTACAGGCCCAGCCAGCCGGCCACCACGGCCCGGGCCTCTTCCACGCCCTGCTTGGACTCGGCCGAAAAGGTCTGCACGCCGACGGTGTCGCCGAAGGAGGAGAACAGCTCCTTCTTCACCGCCTGCAACGCCTGCGCCTGCTGGCCGCGCCCCAATTTGTCGGCCTTGGTCAGCAGGGCATGGGCGGGCAGGCCGCGCTGCACGGCGTAGCCCAGCATCTGGCGGTCGTAGTCCTTCAGCGGATGGCGGATGTCCATCACCACCACCAGGCCCCGGAGCGCCTCGCGCGTGCGGAAATACTGGTCGATGAAGGCCTGCCAGTGCGCCTGCAGCTCCTGGGGCACCTTGGCGTAGCCGTAGCCGGGCAGGTCCACCAGATAGCGGTCGGGCTGGACCTGGAAGAACACCAGCTGCTGGGTGCGGCCGGGCGTCTTGGAGACCCGGGCCAGGCCGTTGCGGTGGGTCAGCGCATTGAGGGCGCTGGACTTGCCGGCATTGGACCGGCCGGCGAAGGCCACCTCGGTGCCGCCATCGGCCGGCAGCTGCCGGGTGGTGTGCGCCGAAAGCAGGTACTGGGCGGGATTGAGCGGGTTCGACATGCCGCTAGGATCGCACGGGCGGGCCGGATCCGCGGCTGAATTGACCGCAACGGCCGGCCGCGACGATAATTCGCGGGTTTCGCGGTGGCCTTGGGCGCCGCATCAGTCAAGGGTTTCGGAGCTTTAGCATGCGCCACGCTCGCGTTATGGGACTTGCCGGACTGGCCGTGTTGGCCGTGGGCGCAGTCGCTTTTGCACAGACCACCGTGGTCCCGGTGCCGGACAATGCGCCGGTCGAGACCGCGCCGCTCGACATCAACCTGGCCAAGACCACCTGGGGCGATGCCAAGGCCGGACAGACCAAGGCGGCCGCCTGCGCGGCCTGCCACGGCGCCGACGGCAACCCCAGCGATCCGCAGTACCCGCGCCTGGCGGGCCAGAGCGAGCGCTACATCGCCCAGCAGCTGGCGCTGTTCGCCTCCGGCGAGCGCAATACCGGCATGGCCGCGGTGATGGCGCCGTTCGCCCAGACCCTCAACGCGCAGGACATGCGCGACGTGGGCGCCTACTTCGCCACCCAGAAATCCGGTGCCGGCCTGGCCGACGACAGCCTTGTGGCGGACGGCCCGTACCAGGGCATGAAGTTCTATGAAGTCGGCCAGCAGCTGTACCGCAACGGCGACGCCAAGCGCGGCGTGCCGGCCTGCATGGCCTGCCACGGCCCGACCGGCGCCGGCAACCCGGGCCCGGCCTACCCGCACATCGGCGGCCAGATGCAGGACTACACGGTCCGTCGCCTGACCGAATACAAGGCCGGCACCACCACGCTGAAGGACCCGGCCCACTTCAACATCATGGCCCAGGTGGCCGGCCCGCTGACCGAGCAGGAAATCCAGGCCCTCGCCAGCTACCTGCAGGGCCTGCACGCCCGCGCCGACGACCTGGCTGCGGCGAAGGCCGGCGGCAAGTAGCCCCGCGAACTTCCGCCGCCCCGCGCGGTCGGAAGTGCAAGCTCCTGTTCATTGCGCCGGCCCCACCATGGCCGGCGTTTCTTTTTCCTGCGATGGAGAATGCCGATGGCGTCCCGCCTGCTGCCCGTGCTGATCACCCTGCTGGCCCTGCTGCCGGCCACTGCGCTGGCCGCGGCGCCGGCGCCCGCGCCGCTGGTCGAAGGGCGGGATTACGAAGTGATTCCGGAAGGCACGCCGTTCGCACCGGCCAAGGGGAAGATCGAAGTCGCCGAGGTGTTCGGCTACACCTGCATCCACTGCGCGCACTTCGAGCCCACCCTCGCCGCGTGGAAGAAGACCCTGCCCCGCGACGTCCAGCTGACGCCGGTGCCCGCCGCGTTCGGGGGCTACTGGATTCCCTATGCCCGCGCCTTCTTCGCCGCGCAGCAGCTGGGCGTGCAGCCGCGTACGCACCAGGCCGTGTTCGACGCCCTGCACAAGACCGGCGCCCTGCCCATCCAGAACGCCTCGCCCGAGGAGATCGCCGGTTTCTACGCCAGCCAGGGCGTGGACCGCGCCCGGTTCATGGCGGCCCTGCGCGGACCGCAGGTCGATGCGCAGCTGGCCCGTGCCCGCGACTGGGTGGCCGCCGCCGGCGTGGAAGGTACGCCGACGATCATCGTCAACGGCAAGTACCGCGTCATCGGCGGGCGCACCTACGACGACATGCTGAAGATCGCCGAGCGGCTGGTGGCCCGCGAGCGCGCCCGCAAGTGACGATCCCGTCATGGCGGCCTTCGCGGACGCCATGCAGAATGTCCCATTCCCGGCCCGGCCGGCGCCCCTCTTCTTTCGACCCGTTGGAGCACGCGCGATGAAATTCCGCCACGCCTTGATGCTGTCCCTGCTGCTGCCGGTGCTGGCCGCCTGCGGACCGAAGCCGTCCACCGACACCACGCCGACGGGCGATGCGCCGGCCGCCACGGCCCCGGCCGACACCGCTGCGCCGCCGGCCGATACCTCCGCCGCGCCCGCCGATGCCGCCACGCCGTCCACCGACGCGGTGCCGGATGCGGCAACGGCCGCCAACACCAATCCGGTCCTGCCGCCGGAAGGTCCGGCGCCGGTCGCCGGCCGCGATTACGAGGAAATCGCCGGTGGCCAGCCCTACGCCCCGCTCAACGGCCAGGTGGAAGTGGTCGAAGTGTTCGGCTACGTCTGCCCGGCCTGTGGCGCGTTCGCGCCGCGCATGAGCGCATGGAAGGCCCGGCTGCCGGCCGACGTGCGCGTGAGCTATGTGCCGGTGGCCTTCGGCAAGGCCTGGGAACCCTACGCCAAGGCCTTCTATGCCGCCGAGGCCAAGGGCCTGGTCGACAGGACCCACGACGCCGTGTTCAACGCCATCCACCTGCAGCGCACGCTGCCCGGCGAAGGCAAGCCGCCGGCGGATCCCGCGCAGCTGGCCAAGTTCTACGCCGGCTACGGCGCCGACCCGCAGGAGTTCGTCGCTCTGATGAACAGCTTCGCGACCAACGCCAAGATGGGCCGCGGCATGCAGTTCGCGCAGCGCTCGGGGGTGACCGGCACGCCCACCCTCATCGTCAACGGCAAGTACCGGGTGACCGGCGGCAGCAGCTGGGACGACGTGCTGCGCATCGCCGACCACCTGATCGCGATGGAGCGCGCCAAGCGCTGAGGCGCGGAAGCCCCCACTTCCATGACCGAATCCGCTCCTGCCGCCGCGCGCCGCCTGCGCGTGCTCAGCGCCAACATCCAGGCCGGCTCCAGTACCCGCCGCTATAGCGACTACGTGACCCGCAGCTGGTCGCATGCGCTGCCGGCGGGCAACAAGCGCGGCAGCCTGGACGCCATCGCGCAACTGGCAGGCCAGCACGACATCGTCGGCCTGCAGGAGGCGGATCCCGGCAGCCTGCGCTCGGGCTTCACCAACCAGACCCACTATCTGGCCGAGCGCGCCGGCTTCGATTACTGGACGCACCAGCCCAACCGCAATGTCGCGCGGGTGGCCGGCAGTGCCAACGGCCTGCTCAGCCGGCTGGAGCCGGTCGAGGTCACCGACCACAGCCTGCCCGGCCGCATCAGTGGCCGTGGCGTGCTGATGGCCCGCTTCGGCGAGGGCGCGGAGGGTCTGACGGTGGCCGTGGCGCATCTCTCGCTGGGCGCGAATTCGCGGCGTTCGCAGTTGGCCTTCATCGGCGAACTGCTGTCGGACCATCCCCACGCCGTGCTGATGGGCGACTTCAACTGCGTACCGGATACGCCGGAGATGGACCTGCTCTACAAGCGCACCCGCCTGCGCCCACCGGCGTTCTGCGTGCCCACGTTTCCAAGCTGGCGCCCGCAGCGGGCGATCGACCACATCCTGGTCAGCGAGGGCCTGCGCGCCGACAACGCACGCGCCATGCCCGCCGCCAATTCCGACCACCTGGCCCTGGCGATGGACATCGACGTACCGGGTAGCGCGCTGCGCTGAGCAGGCGCATCGACTTACCCGCTGACCAGGATGGCGATGCCCATCATCACCATGAACGCGGCGAACACCTGTTTCAGCGCCTTGCCGCCGATGCGATGGGCCAGCCTGGTGCCGTAGGGCGCGGCCAGCACGGAGGCGATGGCCACCCCGATGGCGGCGGGCAGGTAGATGTAGCCCACGGCATGCGCCGGCAATGCGCCGGCGGGCGCATGCAGCGCATAGCCCGCCGCGCTGGCGATGCCGATGGCCACGCCGCACGCGCTGGAGGTGCCCACGGCACGCACCGGCTGCACGCCGCGCCACACCAGCAGCGGCACGGTCATGCTGCCCCCACCGATGCCGACCACCGCCGATACCGCGCCGATGACCGAACCAGCCGCGCTGATGCCCACGCCACGGGGCGCAGCTACGCCACGTCCTTCCGGATGCGCGCGGCCACCGAACACCATCTGCGCCCCCGCGATGAAACAGTAGCCGGCGACGATCCAGCGCAGCACCCGGTCGTCCAGATGGACCGCCAGACCGCTGCCCAGCCAGCCGCCCAGCAGCAGGCCCGGCACCATCCACGCCACCGTCGGCCACAGCACACTGCCGCGGCGATGGTGCGCGTACGCCGACGAGGATGCGGTCAGGATGATGCTGGCCAGCGAACTGGCCAGCGCCGCATGCATCGCGGCCTCCTTCGGAATGCCGTGCAGCGGCAGTATCCACGCCAGTGCCGCCACCAGCACCAGGCCTCCGCCGATGCCGAGCAGGCCTGCCAGGATGCCGGCCACCACGCCGAGCACGGGGAACATCCACACACCTTCCAAGCCTCACCTCGACGTCGTGTCCATCTACAGGGACGTTCAGCCGGCATGGGTATAGTCCCGGCATGGTCCGTATTCCCTTCATCGTACTCGCTGCCGCCACCGCCCTGTGCCTGTCCGTACGCGCTCACGCGCAATCGCTCGAGGCCCAGCGTCCCGCATTCCGCACCGCGCTCGCCAACGCCGAAGCGGGTCGCCTTGAGCCCGTCAGCTCGGCCGCACTGGCGCGCCATCCCCTGTCCGGCTGGCTGGAGTTCGCGGCGCTGCGCCACGACCCTGACGTCGTGACGAGCGCGCAGGCCAGGGACTTCCTGCGCCGCCACGACGGCCAGGCGGTGGCCGCCCAGTTCCGCACCCTGTGGCTGGCGGCCCTCGCCCGGCGCCAGGATTGGCCGACCTTCCTCGCCGCCTGGCAGCCCACCGACAGCGTGGCCCTGCAGTGCGCCCACCTGCAGGCGCGCCAGGCCACCGGACGCCTCGATGCCGCATGGACGGAACAGGCGCAGGCGATCTGGCGCAAGGGTGCCAAGTCGCTGCCCGACGGCTGCGACCCGGTGTTCAACGTGCTCGCCACCCAGGGCGGCCTTCCAGCGGCGCTGCGGTGGGAACGCATCGAAGCCGCGGCCGCCGAGCGCCAGACCGGTGTCATGCGCAGCGCCGCACGCGGCCTGCCGACGGATGAAGCGGCGCTCGCCAACGATTACGCCGCCTTCATCGATGCCGTCCATCCGCGCGCGCTGAACTGGCCGAAGACCGACCGCAGCCGACGCATGGCCGCGCATGGACTGGCGAAGCTGGCGCAATCCGATCCGGACACTGCCGAACGCCTGCTGCCGCAGTACGCGGATGCATTGGGCATGGGCGACACCGAGCGCGGCCAGGTGCTGTACCAGATCGCCCTGTGGACCGTCGCCTCGTACGGACCGGATTCCGCCCGCCGGCTCGGCAACGTGCCCGAATCGGCCTACGACGAGCGCCTGCACGAATGGCGCGTGCGCGAGGCGATGTCCCGCGGCGACTGGCCGGCGGCGCTCGCGGCGCTGCGGAAGATGCCGCCGTCGCAGCGTACGGATTCGCGCTGGCGCTACTTCGAGGCGCGCATGAGCGAGAAGACCGGCGATCGCACGGGCGCGCAGCGCCTGTTCCGCGAGGCCGCCACCAGCCCCTCCTTCCACGGCTTCCTCGCCGCCGACCGATTGGGGCAGGACTACGCGCTGTGCGCCTGGATCCCCCGTGATCCGCCCGACGCCAAGCAGACGGTGGCACGCGACCCGGCCATCGTGCGCGCGATGGAACTGTGGCAGCTGGAGCGCCCGGGCTGGGCCACGGCGGAATGGAACGAAGCGCTGTCGCGCTTCAACGATACCCAGCGGCGGATCGCGGTGGAGGTGGCGCGCGACAACGGCTGGTTCGACCGCGCCGTGTTCTCGCTGGGCAGGCAGCCCGACGAGCAGCGGCTGTACGAACTGCGCTTCCCGCTGCACCACGGCGACACCATCCGCCGCGAGGCGGCCCGACATGCCATCGACCCGGCCTGGGTCGCCGCCGAGATCCGCGCCGAGAGCATCTTCAATCCGAAGGCCCGCTCGGGCGCGAACGCGATGGGCCTGATGCAGGTGCTGCCCGGCACGGGCGCGGGCGTGGCCAAGCGGCTGGGCATTCCCTATGCCGGTGCGTCCAGCCTGTACGACGCGGATACCAACATCGCCATCGGCACGGCCTACCTGCGCGAGATGGAAGACAAGTATGGCGTGCCCTATGTCGCCATCGCCGCCTACAACGCCGGGCCCGCACCGACGGCACGCTGGCAGTCGCAGCGCCCCGGTTTCGATCCCGACCTCTGGATCGAGACGATCAGCTACAAGGAAACGCGCGAATACGTGGCGCGCGTGCTGGCCTTCAGCGTGATCTACGACTGGCGCCTCAACGGCAATGCGTTGCCGGTGAGCGACCGGATGATGGGGCGCGTGCAGGCCAAGCGCAAAGCGTTCACCTGCCCCACCGCGCAGATGCCGAAGAGCTGAGGCCGGCGATGCCTGCTGCGGGAGCGACGCAAGTCGCGATGGCGCAGGTCGTGCTGACTCGCGGCTCACGCTGCCACAACCGCTCACCGCAGACAGTGATGTTGCCGATCCGGCATCATGACGGCATGAAGACCTATCTCGTCGGCGGCGCGGTACGCGACCGGTTGCTGGGCCTGCCGCCCGGCGATCGCGACTGGGTGGTGGTCGGCGCCACCCAGGCCGGGATGGAAGCGCGAGGCTTCAAGGCCGTGGGTCGCGACTTCCCGGTGTTCCTGCATCCCGATACCGGCGAGGAGTACGCGCTGGCGCGGACCGAGCGCAAGAGCGGGCGTGGCTATCGCGGCTTCGTCGTCGATGCCGATCCTTCGGTGACGCTGGAAGAGGATCTGCAGCGGCGCGACTTCACGATCAATGCGATCGCGCAGGCCGACGATGGCACGCTCGTCGATCCGTACGGCGGCGCGCGCGACATCCAGGCTCGCGTGCTCCGTCATGTGGGCCCGGCTTTCGTCGAGGATCCCCTGCGGGTGTTGCGCGCCGCGCGCTTCATGGCGCGGTTCGCCCCGTTGGGCTTCACCCTCGCGCCGGAAACGGTGGCGCTGATGCGTACGATGGTCGACAGCGGCGAACTGGATGCGCTGGTGCCCGAGCGCGTATGGCAGGAACTGCGGCGCGCACTGGCGTCCACGCGGCCATCGGCCTTCCTATCCACGCTGCGCGACTGCGGCGCGCTGGCCGTGGTGCTGCCCGAAGTGGATGCGCTGTACGGCATACCCCAGCGCGCGGAATACCACCCGGAGGTGGATACCGGCATCCATCAGGAAATGGTCTGCGACATGGCGGCGCGGCTCGCGCCGGGCGACGCGCGGATCGGATTCGCCGCACTGGTGCACGACCTGGGCAAGGCCTTGACGCCCGCCGACGTGCTGCCGAAACACATCGGCCACGAGCATGCCGGCGTAAAGCCGGTGATCGCGCTGTGCGAGCGGCTCAAGGTCCCGGTCGATCATCGCGAACTGGCGGTGATGGCCTGCCGGGAACACCTCAACGTGCACCGCCTGTTCGAGCTGCGCGATGCCACCGTGATCGAACTGCTCGCTCGCTGCGATGCGTTCCGCCGGCCGGAACGCATTCCCTGGCTGGCCACGGTCTGCGAGGCCGACAAGCGCGGTCGCGGCGGCCAGGAGGCGGCCGACTATCCCCAGGGGCGCGCCCTGGTCGACCTGCACCGCGCCGCGCTGCGGGTCAGCGCACACGATGTGGTGCGGGAAGGCATGACGGGGGTGCAGATCGGTGAGGCGCTGCAGGCCGCCCGGGTGGCCGCCGTCCGGGAGCGACGGCGGGCGGACAGCTGACGGACGGTCGCTATTTCGGCTCACCTTCGACGCGCGCCGAAGGTATGGTGGCGACGCGGCCGGGGAGGCCGCACCCTGCCACCCTGCGAAGGACCCGTCATGGAACGCATGCGCCTCCTGCTGTCCGTCTGTCTCGTCGGTACCGGCCTGTGGAGTGTCGACGCCCGCGCCGACGACTACGTCACCTGCGAGAGCCGCAACGACCGCTACCAGCGTTGTCTGATCGCGACCGCCGGCTACGTCACGCTCGACCGGCAACTGTCCGGCGCGTCCTGCACGCAGGGCCGCACCTGGGACTACAGCCGCCGCGAGATCTGGGTGGACGACGGCTGCCGTGCGACGTTCCGCGTGCATACCGGTTCGTCGGGACACCACGACGACCATGACGCCAGGGTCGCCGCAGGCGTGCTGATCGGGGCCGCCATCCTGGGCGCCATCGCGCACAACGCGAACAAGCACGACGACCGCTACGATGACGACCGCTACCAGGGCGCGCGACATTCCTCGTACGTGCCGTCCTGGATGGTCGGCAGGTTCGAGGGCTACAACGCGGTCTATGACCGCGACGTCACCCTGACCATCGATGCCGATGGCCGCGCCACTGCGCGGACGCGCGACCAGACCGTCGACGGCTGGATCAACGAGGGTCGCCTCAACGTGGGCAACACCGTGTTCGACGTCGACCAGACGCGCGACGGCCTGGTGACCACCCAGGTGGGCGATCGCCACAACGAGGTACGTTATCGCCGCGTGCGCTGAAACGGCGCGGCGTTACCGGACGGGCTTGCAGCTGAGCTTGTTGCCGAAGAAGTCGACGCTCGCTTCCCCCTGGTGCTCCCAGTATTCGATGCCGACGCGGCCGTACTTCGCGCCACTGGCCGCCGGCTGCGGAAACACGATCGCCTGGTCGTTGCCCCAGGTCATCACCGCCGCCTGCGGATCGATGTCGTTGTAGTACACCATGGTGAACGGCTGGCGGTTGTCGCTGCAGCGGTACTCCACGGTCGTGGGAACCACCCGCCCTGGCGCGCCGATCGCCAGTTCCACCAGCCGGGTCCGGTACGCCTCCAGCACGCACAGGCGCAGGTCGTCCGCCTTCCAGCACGCGTCGCGTTCCTTCACCCACCCGCGCTGCACGGCCGGGTCTGCGTCCGTGGCCTGGGCGTAACGCGCGGCCAGCTGACGATCCAGCGCCGCCAGTTCGGCATCGCCGCAGACCAGCTTCTCGGCCGCGCTGCCCGCCCTGGCGCAATCGAAGGAGGGCGGTGCCAGCGCGGGCGCAGTGGATGAAGCGACCGATGGCACCTTCGGCGACGTTGCCGGCGGCGGCGCAGCCGGCACGGCGGGCGGTGGAGGCGGTGCCGGCGTGCAGGCCGCCAGCAGGATGAAGGCAGGACACGACAGCGGCAGCTTCATGGCGATGCACTCGACTCGGTGGCGACGGACCATGCTAGCGCCATCCGGACGAACGTCCGCGTCAACGCGACAGGCGCAACCGGCTGATCGTGCCGCGCCCCGGCGCGGACTGGATGGACAGGGTCCAGCCCAGGTGTTCGCACAGGCGCGCCAACAGGTCCAGGCCGATGCCGCCGCCCTCGCGGCCGCCACCGCGGGCCATCTGTGCGTACAGCCGACTGATGTCCTCCGGCGTCATGCCGTGGCCGGGGTCCTGCAGGGTGACGGTGGCGTCGGCATCCAGCCGCACGTGGATCTGGCCGCGATCGCTGTTCTCGATCGCGTTGCGCAGCAGGTTGCCGATCGCGGCCTGGACGATGTGGAGCGGAGCGGACACGCTGCAGGGCTGCAGGTCGTCGACGATCACCTGCAGATCCTTGCCGGCCAGCAGGTGGCGGTGGTCGTCGATGATGTCGGGCAGCAGTTCGTGCAGCATCACCACGTCGCTGCTGCGCGACAGGCGCGCGGGATCCTTCGCCAGCGTCAGCAACAGTGCGATCAGGCGCTCGACGTCGCGCGCGGTGCGATGGATGCGCTGGACCTGCTGGCGCGCCGGCGCCGGCAGGTCCGGCTGCTCCAGCGCCAGTTCGCTGGCGCCGGCGATGATGGCCACCGGCGTGCGCAGCTCATGGCTGGTGGTGTCGATGAAGATGCGCTCGCGCTCGACGAACGCTTCATGCCGACGCAGGTAGTCGTTCAGTGCGCCAGCGATCACCACCAGCTCGGTAGTCGCTTTCTCGGGCACCGTGATGCGTTGCCCGGTCCTGTCCGGCGACAGCGTGCCGATGTCCGCCGCAAGCCCGGTCAACGGACGCAGCGATCGACGCAGGCCCCAGGCCACCAGCGCACCCATCACCACCACCAGGGTGATGGCCAGTCCGAGCACGATGAGCGTCAGCGTGTCTTCCTGCGATTCGAGTTCGGTGATGTCGAGCACCAGCGTGTACTTCACCCCCTGCACGGTGCGGACAAGCACCAGTACCTCGCGGTCGCCGAGCATCAGCTCGTCATGGATGCCCTCCGGCAGGCTAACGACTTCGGGCGGCAACGGGCGCGCATCGGTGGAGGCGTACAGCTGCAGGTCGTCGGTGTCGCTCCAGCGGTAGCGTGGATCGTCGGCGCGGCGCTGCAGGTGGTGCTCGAGCTCGGTCTTCAGCAGCGAATCCCAGACCAGCCGCTCGGCGATCTCGTTGACCAGGAAGCCATGCAGCATCACCGCCGCCGTCAGCAGCAGGGCATAGCCGCCCAGCCACATCAGGATGTGCGCGCGCAGGCTGCGCCTGACCCTCACGCGTCCCCCGATGCGTGCGGCACGGCCAGCCGGTAGCCGGTCCGCGGCAGCGTCTGGATCAGCTTCACCGGGAACGGCCCGTCCACGCTGCGGCGCAGTTCGTAGATATGCGAGCGCAGCATGTCGCCGTCGGGCGGATGGTCGCCCCACAGCGCATGTTCCAGCTGCTGGCGGGTGACGGCGGCCGGGCTGGCCTGCATCAGCGTTTCCAGCAGCTTGCGGCACGCCGGGTACAGATGCAGCGGCTGGCCGGCGCGCGTGGCTTCCAGCGTGGCGAGGTCGAGCTTCAGGTCGTGCACCTCCAGCACCTTGCGGCGCTGGCGGCCATGCACACGCGCCATCAGTGCCTCCAGCCGCACTTCCAGTTCCGGCAGCGCGAAAGGCTTGGTCAGGTAGTCGTCCGCGCCGGCACGAAAGCCGGCGATCTTGTCGGGCAGCTCGTCGCGCGCGGTCAGCATGATCACCGGCACGTCCGAGCCGTGGTCCTCGCGCAGGCGGCGCAGGACCTCGGGCCCCTCCAGCCGCGGCAGCATCCAGTCCAGGACGATCGCGTCGTAGACCTGGGTGCTGGCCAGGTGCAGCCCGGTGAGGCCATCCGGGGCGGCATCCAGGGTGTGTCCGCGCGCCTCGAAATAATCGAAGAGGTTCGCCACCAGACTCCGGTTGTCTTCGATGACCAGCAACCGCATCGGCGGATACCCAGCTGCGCATAGGGGACCCGCAGTCTCGCAGGCCGGATGTCGAAGCGCCGTCGGAGTTCCGACGGTTCTCTTACGCGCCATGATCCACCATGATGCGTTCCGCTGCAGGCCACCGCGAACGCCGATGACCCCGATGCACCTCCGCAACGCCCCCCGCTGGCAGATCCCGCTGCTGCTCCTGCTGATGGCTTGGGCGCTGCTGGCCGGGCTGGGCATGCGCGAGCCGATGCCGGCCGACGAACCCCGCTTCGTGCTGGCGGCACGCACCATGGTGGAGACCGGGCAGTGGCTGTTCCCGCACCGGGGCATCGAGCTGTATGCCGAGAAGCCGCCCGTCTTCATGTGGCTGCAGGCCGCCAGCTACCTGCTGGTCCGCGACTGGCAAGTCGCCTTCCTGCTGCCGTCGCTGCTGGCGGCCCTGCTGACCCTGTGGCTGAGCGGCGACCTGGCGCGCCGGCTATGGGGGCGCCATGCCGTGCCGTACGCGGTGTTCGGCCTGTTCGTCTGTCTGCAGTTCGCGCTGCAGGCCAAGCGCGCCCAGATCGACATGGTGCTGGTGGGCATGACCACGCTGTCGCTGTGGGCGCTGCTGCGCTACCTGCTGGAGAAGCCGAGCCCCTGGCTGCTCGCCCTGGGCACCTTCGCCGCGGGCCTGGGCACGGTGACCAAGGGCGTCGGATTCCTGCCGCTGCTGGTCTTCATCCCCTGGCTGTGGGTGCGGCTGAAATCGCGGCAGGCGCTGCCCCCGCATCGCGGCCTGCATGCGCTGGCAGGCCTGGCGGGCTTCATCGCGGGCGCGGGCGTGTGGCTGGTACCGATGCTGTCGGTCGCGCTGACCTCGGCCGATCCCGCCCTGCACGCCTACGCCCGCGAGATGCTGTTCAAGCAGACCGGCACCCGCTATGCCAACGCCTGGCACCACGTGAAGCCGGCCTGGTACTACCTGCAGACGATGCTGACGCTCTGGTTGCCGGGTGTGCTGCTGGCGCCCTGGCTGCTGCCCGCCTGGTGGCGGCGGGTGAAGCGCGTGGACGCACGCCATGCGCTGCTGCTGGGCTGGGCGCTGCTGGTGCTGGTGTTCTTCAGCGCCAGCCCCGGCAAGCGCGAGGTCTACATCTTCCCGATGCTGCCGGCGCTGGCGGTGGCCGCGGCGCCGTTGTTGCCCGGGCTGCTGCACCGACGCGCAGTGCGCGCGACGCTGTGGGCTTACATGGCGGTGCTGGTGGTGGTGGCCGGCGCATTGGGCGCGTGGCTGCTGGCGGCGCCGCCTGAACGCCTGCAGTCGCTGGTCGAGGGCCGCGGCATGGACATGGACACCGTCGCCCAACTGGGCCGGTGGCTGGTGGGTTTCGCGATGGTCGCGGCGGTGGCGACGTTCGCCATAGCGCGTGCCTCCCGCCACCGCGTGGGGGTGGCCCTGGTGACCGTCACCGCCGTCCTGTGGACGGCCTACGGCATGGGCTTCATGCCGGCGCTGAGCCCCGACAGCTCCGCACAGGCGCTGATGCAGCGCGTGGGACTGCGGATCGGGCCGGACGCGGAGCTGGCCATGCTGGGCTGGCGCGAACAGCACCTGCTGCAGGCGGACCGCCCCGTCACCGACTTCGGCTTCAAGCAGCCGTGGGTGGACCAGTGGCAGCACGCGCATGCCTGGTTGCTGGAGGCGCCGGAGCGTCGCTGGCTGTTCCTGCGCAAGGAAGCCATCGGGCCCTGCCTCGATCCGGCGAAGGTCGTCGACATCGGTGCTTCCAACCGGCGCGCATGGATCCTTGCGCCGGGCGACGCATGGCGAGAAGGCTGCGATGTGCCGGCCGACTGGTCGGCCGATGTCAGCGAAGACTGAATCCGCAGCAACGGCACACGCGCGCGAGAATCATTCGCGCGCGTTTTAACGGACTTCCGACGGCTGTCCGACCGCGTTACGACATCGCGACCACCAGCATGCGCGGACCCTGTTCCTGCGCTCGTGTTGCATGTCGATTTCCCCTTCGTACGCCCTTCTTCTTCCGCGCCGCGCAACGCCGCGACTGCTGCTCGCCTCACTGCCCTTGTTGCTGCTCGCGTGGGCGGCCGCGCGACAGCTCGACCTGCACTGGGCGCGCTGGCTGTTCCAATGGGAGGGCGGCACGTGGGCGCTGAAGCGGAGCGTGCTGCTGGAGGGCGTGCTGCATCGGGGCGGTCGCCTGCTGAGCCAGGTCGCCTGGGCCGGCCTGCTGGTGGCCACCCTGTGGCGCTGGCGCTCGCCGACCGCAGCGTGGACGCGGCCGGCGGCGCGCCTGCTGCTGGCCGTCTTCGCGTCCATCGCCTGCGTGGCCGCGCTGAAGGCGCTAACCCACATGGACTGCCCGTGGGATCTGGCCGGACTGGGCGGGCAGCGGCCCTTCATCGACCTGTTCGAAACACGCCCCGCCACACTGGGACCGGCCGCGTGCTTTCCCGCGGCGCATGCCGCGGGCGGCTTCGCGTGGGTGGCGCTGTATTTCTTCTTCCTGCGTGTGGCGCCGCGCTGGCGCCATGCGGGCCTAGGCGTCGGCCTGCTCGCCGGCACGGTGTTCGGGCTGGCGCAACAGCTGCGGGGCGCGCACTTCATCTCGCACGACGTCGCCAGCCTGGCGGTCTGCTGGGGCGTGGCGTGCGCGGTCGAGGCCTGCTTCGGCCGCAGCGGATCCGTGCCGATGGAGTCGCGCGCATGAGCACCACCGCCCTGCACGACTCGCCGCTCGTCCGCGCGTGGCAGCGCATGCGCACCCTGCTCCTGGCGCGTCCCTGGATGGGCACCGAGACGCTGATCGTCGGCGCATGCCTGTACTTCAGCCTGTTCGCCAATGGCGTGTTCTGGCGGGCGGCCGCACCGCAACCGCTGACGCAGTGGCAATGGGCGCTGTCGCTGTTCCTGCTGGTCACCGCCGCCAATGGCGTGTGGCTGACGCTGCTGGTGTGGCGCCGTACTGCCCGCGTGGTGTTGTCGCTGCTGGTGGTGACGTCCGCGCTGGCCGGCCACTACATGGCGGCCTACGGCATCTATATCGACGCCGACATGGTGCGCAACGTGCTGCACACCGACTGGCGCGAGGCCAGCGAACTGGCCGGCGTCGATGCACTGCTGCCGCTCTTCGCCACGCTGCCCGCACTGGCGGTGATCTGGCGCGTGCGGCTGCGCGAACGCACGTGGAAGCGTACGCTGGCCCTGCGCGTCGCCCTGCTGGCGGGCATGGTCGGCACCGCCGTGCTGGGCGTGCTGCCGGTGACCCAGCCCCTGACCGCGTTCCTGCGCAACCAGCGCGAAGTGCGCTATCTGGTGACGCCGGCCAACGTGCTGGTATCGCTGGCGAAGGTGGTCAGCGAAGAACCGCCCGGCCGCGCGCGCGCGCAACTGCCGATCGGCGAGGATGCCGTGCAGTCGCCGGCGGCCACCATGCGCCGGCCGCGCCTGCTGGTGCTGGTGGTGGGCGAAACGGCCCGCGCCGCGAACTGGGGCCTCAACGGCTATGCGAGGCAGACCACCCCGGAGCTCGCACGGCGCGGCGTGCTGAACTTCCCCCGCGTCACCGCCTGCGGCAGCAGCACGGAGGTCTCGCTGCCGTGCATGTTCTCGCCGTACGGGCGCGCGCAGTACGACGAGAAGGTCATCCGCGGCCACCAGTCGGTGCTGCACGTCCTGCAGCGCGCGGGCGTGGCCACGCTGTGGCGCGACAACCAGTCCGGCTGCAAGGGCGTGTGCTCGGGACTGCAGGTGGAGGACATGCGCGCGCGCCAGGACGCCGCGTTGTGCAATGGCGTGCGTTGCCATGACGGCATCCTGCTGGAGGGGTTGGCCGATGCCGCCCGCCGCCACAAGGGCGACCAGGTGATCGTCCTGCACATGCTGGGCAACCATGGCCCGACCTACTTCGAACGCTATCCGCCCGCATTCCAGCGGTTCACCCCGGTCTGCGAATCCTCGGACCTGGGGCGCTGCAGCCGGGAGCAGATCGTCAACGCCTACGACAATGCCCTGGGCTACACGGACCACGTGCTGGCCAGGGCCATCGATACGCTGGCCACCCTGCCCGGCTACGACACGGCGCTGCTGTATGTGTCGGATCACGGGGAGTCGCTGGGCGAAAAGGGGCTGTACCTGCACGGCATGCCCTACTCGATCGCACCCCGCGAGCAGTTGGAGGTGCCGATGGTGGCCTGGTTCTCGGACGGCTGGCGCGCCTCCACCCGGCTGGACGCGGCCTGCCTGCGGCGGGTGGCCACCGCGCCCCACAGCCACGACGACCTGTTCCATACGCTGCTGGGCCTGACCGACGTGCGGACCTCGCTGTACCAGCCGGACCACGACATTTTCCTGACCTGCCGGGCCGGACAATAATCGGCTGTCCCCGTGAGGTCTGCCATGACGGCCCTTTCCATCGTGATCCCGGTGTTCAACGAGCGCGGCAACATCGGCCCGCTGGTGCAAGAGGTGGTGCAGCACCTGCGGGGGCGCATCCCGTTCGACATCGTCTGCGTCGACGACCAGTCCCAGGACGACACCCGCGACGTGCTGACCGCACTGAAGGCGGAAGTGCCGGAACTGCGCGTGCTGGTGCACCAGCGCCGCAGCGGGCAGAGCACGGCCATCCGCACCGGCGTGAAGCATGCCCTGTCGCCCTGGATCGCCACCCTGGACGGCGACGGCCAGAACGATCCCGCCGACATCCCCAAGCTGCTGGCCGCGCGCGAGCAGGCCGATGCGCAGACCAAGCTGTTCGCCGGCTGGCGCGTCGACCGCAAGGACACCGCCAGCAAGCGCTGGGCCTCGCGCTGGGCCAACCGGATCCGCCAGCGCCTGCTGCGCGACGACACGCCGGACACGGGCTGCGGCATCAAGCTGTTCGAGCGCGCCGCCTTCCTCGACCTGCCCTACTTCGACCACATGCACCGCTACCTGCCGGCACTGATGCAGCGCGCGGGCTGGAAGACGGTCAGCGTGCCGGTATCGCACCGGCCGCGCGGTTCGGGCCAGTCCAAGTACACCAACCTGGGCCGTGCGCTGGTCGGCATCCGGGACCTGATGGGCGTGTCCTGGCTGATCCAGCGCAGCCACGTCACCCCCGTCAGCGAGATCGGCACGGGACGCAAGCCATGAGCGTGATGAACCAGGAAATCGTCTGGCTGGGCTGGACCGGCCTGCACATGACGCCGTGGAAGCTGATCGGCCTGACCGGTGCGGCGATGTTCGGCGGCCGCTGGCTGGTGCAATTCGTCGCCTCGCGGCGCGCGCGCCGTCCGGTGATCCCGCGCCTGTTCTGGTACATGAGCCTGGCAGGCAGCCTGATGGCGCTGAGCTACTTCCTGTTCTCGTCCAAGCAGGACGCGGTGGGCGTACTGCAGAACCTGCTGCCGGCGTTCACCGCCGCCTACAGCCTGTACCTGGACATCCGTCACTCGCGCCAGCAGCGCGAAGCAGGGACCGCGCGCTGATCAGCTGCGGTTGGGCGTCAGTTTCAACAATCGCCCGCCGCCGCCGTCCTCCAGCAGCCACAGCGCGCCGTCGGGCCCTTGCTCGACGTCGCGGACGCGCCGTCCCATCGGGTAGCGCGGCACCTCGCGCGCCTGCGTGCCGTTGAATTCGATCTCGATCAGCGCCTGCGATGCCAGACCGCCGATGAAGCCCTTGCCCCGGTACCACGGGAAGAGGTTACCCGAGTAGATGACGAAGCCCGCCGGTGCGATCACCGGCGTCCACCAGGCTTCCGGCGCATTGAATTCCGGGCGCGTGGCATGGTCGGGGATCGGCGTGCCGTCGTAGTGGTCGCCGTTGGAGACGACCGGCCAGCCGTAGTTGCTGCCGCGCTCGATGAGGTTCAGTTCGTCGCCGCCGGCCGGCCCCATCTCGTGCGTCCACAGCCGTCCCGCATTGTCGAACGCGATGCCCAGCAGATTGCGGTGACCCAGCGTCCACACCTGCGCGGCGATGCCACCCTGCGCGGCGAACGGATTGTCCGGCGGCACGCTGCCGTCGTCGTTGAGGCGGATCAGCTTGCCGAGCGCGGATTGCAGGTCCTGCGCCGGCGTCATCGCCTGGCGGTCGCTGGAGGTGATCCACAACTTGCCGTCCGCACCGAACGCCAGCCGGTGGCCGTAATGGGCTTCACCGTTGACCTTGGGCAGCTGCCGCCAGATGACCTGCAGGTTGGACAGGCTGCCGCCGTTTCCGCTCGCATCCAGCGTCAGCGTGGCGCGCGCCACCGCGGCGCCGCGCGTGCTGCCGCTGCCCGCTTCGGCATAGCTCAGGTAGACCAGACGGTTGTCGGCGAAGCGCGGATGCAGCAGCACGTCGCCGAGTCCACCCTGGCCCCCGTAGGCGACGGCCGGCACACCGGTGACCTGGCCTACCTGGCCGGTGGCGACATGGGCCAGGCGCAGGGTGCCGCGCTTTTCGGTGACCAGCAGGCGGCCGTCGGGCAGGAACGTCATCGCCCAGGGCTCATTGAGCGTGGCGACGGGCGTGCTGGTGAACGGGGGGTCGGGCACGACGCGGGGTGGCGACATGCCGCCCGCAGTGCGCCCTGCGCCGGATACCGGGGCAAGCGTGGTCGATGCCTGGGGCAACGTCCCCTGCGAGGCGGGAATTCCCGCGGTTGTGGCGACGCGCTGGGGGCTGGACGCCAGCACGACCCGCGCACCGTTCTCGTCGACCGTCGCGCGCTGGCAGGACGCCAGGCACACCAGACAGGCAAGCAGCAACGGCCTCTTCATGCGGACGCTCCGGCGACGGTGACCGTCGTTGTACGCCGGGTCGGCGAAGAAAAGCGTGACGGTCGCGGGGCCTTCAGACCTTCAGGTACCAGCCCCGCCGGTCCATCGCCCACACCACCCACCACCACACGCCGACGAACGACAGCGCGAACGCCAACGACGGCACGTACGGGCCGAAGCGCGGCGTCATCCAGTCGGCGAATCCGGCCCGGTACAGCGGCTCCATCCACCCGAGTCCGAGCAGTACGTACGTCATCACGGCCGCGCCGACGTACGCGGCGATGGCGTTGGCACCGAAGCGTCGCCCCGCGGCCGGCCATCCCTGCCGGTCCACCGCCACATGGGCGAGCGCCAGCGCGAGCAACGCGCAGCCTGCGGTGAACAGCGCAAACGACGAGGTCCACAGCGACTTGTTCAACGGAAACACGCTGCTCCACGCCAGGCCGATGGCCACGGCCGCCATGCCGGCCGGCACCAGCATGCGAAGCGCGCCGCCCCGCAACCAGGCGCCGGCCCGCACGCCCAGCAGCGTGGTGGCGATGGCAGGCCACGTGCTCAGCAGCCCCTCCGGGTCCTGGCCGCGCGCAAGCGTGGCATCCCACTGGTAAAGCCACGGGGCGAACAGGGCCGTATCCACCCGCGCGGGCAGATTCGTGTAGGGGGCGTAGCCGAACGGCGCGAGCAGCGCCCAGTAGCCCAGCAGGATCACGCCGATCAGCGCCCACTGCGTGCGCGGTTTCGCATACAGCGCCACCAGCCCCACGATGGCGAAGCACACGCCGATCCGCTGCAGCACGCCCCAGGGACGGACGTGCGCACGGTCCAGCATCAGGTACGCCAGCAGGTGCAGCGCCAGGCCGAGCGCGACGATCTTCGCCGCGCGCCACAGCAGCGAGCGCACCAGCACGTCGCGCGCCACGCCTGCCTCGGCACGCGGCACGATGCCCAGCGAAACCGACACGCCGACGATGAAGAGGAAGAACGGGAACACCAGGTCGGTCGGCGTGACGCCGTGCCATTCCGCATGCAGCAGGGGCGCATACACATGCGACCAGTCGCCGGGCGTGTTGACCAGCAGCATCGCCGCCACCGTCAGGCCGCGCAGCGCGTCGACGGACGCGAACCGGACCGGCGCGGCGCTCATGCGCGCAGGATCACGCGCCGCCGATCCAGGTGCCGACGACCTGCAGGTCGTCGTCCAGCGCGACCAGGTCGGCCTGATAGCCAGGCGCGATGCGGCCGTGCGTGGCCCCGAGGCCAAGCAGATCGGCGGGATAGGTGGACGCCATGCGCGCCGCTTCCTCCAGCGGCAGATCCAGCAACCGTACGCAGTTGCGCACGGCGCTCGCCATGTCCAGCGCCGACCCCGCCAACGCACCGGCCGCATTCCGCACCACGCCATCGACGGCCGCGATGGTTTCGCCATAGAGATCGAACGACGGATCGTCCGCACCCACCATCGGCATCGCATCGGTCACCAGGAACACCTTGCCGCGCGGCTTGGCCGACAGCGCCACCCGCAGGCTGGCCGGGTGCACGTGCACGCCATCGACGATCACGCCGCACCAGCAACCGTCGTCTTCCAGCGCCGCACCCACTGCGCCGGGCTCGCGCCCCTGCAGCGGCGACATCGCGTTGTAGAGATGGGTGAACCCGGACACCCCGGCCTCGATGCCCGCAAGGATCTGTTCGTAGGTGCCCGCGGTATGGCCGGCGAACACGATGGCGCCGCGCGCGACCATCGTGCGGATCGTGTCGGCCGGCACCTGCTCGGGGGCCAGCGTCAGCAGGGTCACCCCGTTGTCGAGCGAGGTCGCCATCGCGATCTCGTCCGCGCCGGGCACGCGGAACTTGGCCGCGTCGTGCGTGCCCTTGCGTGCAGGTGCGATGTAGGGGCCTTCCAGATGGATGCCGAGCACGCCCGGCACGCCCCGCGCGATGGCCTCGCGCGTCGCCGCGATCGCGCGTGCCATCACCTCGGCGTCGTCGCTGATCAGGGTCGGCAGCAAACCGGTGGTGCCGAAGCGCCGGTGTGCCTGCGCAATGGTGCGGATCGCCTCCACGCTCGTGTCGTTGTTGAACAGCGCGCCGCCGCCGCCGTTGACCTGCGCATCGATGAAGCCGGGCAGCAACGTCGCGCCGTGAAGATCGTGCCGTACCGCCTCTGACGGGATCGCATCGTCCGCGACCAGATCGGCGATGCGGCCGTACTGCATCAGCACCGCCAGGTCTTCGACGAATCCGTCCGGCGTCAGCACGCGGGCGTTGCACAGGGCGGTGGCGGTGCGCATGGCATTCATACCGTTTCGGTGACCTTGTTGAGATGCGGCGGCACGTCGGGATTGTGGCCGCGCCGCAACGCCAGCGCATTGATCGCGCGATAGAAGCTCTGGATGGTCAGCAGCGGCGCGCAGGCCGGATGCGGCGCGTCGGCCAGCGGCAGATCGCCCTGCCGCGATGCGACCCACACCTGCGCACCCCGACCGCGGAATTCCTGTGCCAGCGCCAGCGTGCCGGCTTCGGTTTCGTCCGGCTGGGCGAAGCACAGCACCGGGAAGCCCGGACCGACCAGCGCCATCGGCCCGTGCTTCACTTCCGCCGAGCTGTAGGCCTCGGCATGCAGGCCGCAGGTTTCCTTGAACTTCAGCGCCGCTTCCTGCGCGGCGGCCAGGCCCAGGCCGCGGCCGAGCACGAACAGGTTGTGCGCGCCCGTCAGCCCATCGGTCAGCGGCGACCAGTCCGCCTGCCAGGCCCGCCGCAGCGCGTCAGGCAACGCATCGGTGGCGGCATGCAACGGCGATTCGTTCCTCCAGTGGGCGGCCAGCTGCAGGATCGCCGCGAGCGAACCGAGATAGCTCTTGGTCGCCGCCACGCTGCGCTCGGGACCGGCGCGCAAGGGCAGCACGGTGTCGGCCAGCAGCGCCAGCGGTGAATCTTCCACGTTCACCAGCGCCACCACGCGCGCACCGGCCTCCTTCGCCTGCGTCGCATTGCGCAGCAGGTCCGGACTCTTGCCCGACTGCGAGATCACCACGTACAGCGCGTCCGCCAACCGCTGCTTCGCTTCGTATACCGAGCCCACCGACGGCGATGCCGAGGCGGTGACCACGCCGAGCTGCGTCTCGAACAGGTATTTCGCATACGTCGCTGCGTGATCCGAGCTTCCGCGCGCGCAGGTCACCACGAACGGCGGCGGGTTGCGCCGCAGGTCGTCGGCCAGCGCCTTCACCGTGGCGGCGTTGCGCGCGTACTGGTCGGCGACGATGTCGGCGGTCTGGGCCGCCTCCTGGTGCATCAGGGTGTCGGAGGGCGCGGGCAACGGGGTGTCGGTCATGGTGTCGGGGGTTCGGGTCGGTCCGCGCGCGGACGGACCGGCGCAGTGGAACCGCGCACCACCAGTTGCGGCACGAAGCCCTGGTTGTGCACGGCGGTGGGATGGTCGTCGTACGCGTCCTGGCGCAGGCCGGCGATCAGCAGGCGCGCGGCCTGCTTGGCGATGTCCTGCGTGGCCTGCTTGGCGGTGGTCAGCGGCGGCCACGACTGTTTGGAGAACGGACTGTCCTCGAAGCCGGCGATGGACAGGTCGTAGGGCACGTTCATGCCGGCGGACTTGGCTGCCGCCAGCACGCCGGCCGCGATCTCGTCGTTGGAGCCGAAGATCGCGGTGGGCGGTTCGCGCAGCGCCAGCAATCGGCGCGCGCCACGGAAACCGTCGTCGAACGTGTAGTCGCCCGGCACGACGAGATGCTTGTCGAGCGTGATGCCGTAGTCCTTCAGCGCCTTCTCGTAGCCGGCATAGCGTTCGGTGCTCGACCGGTGCGCCAGTCCGCCCCACAGGAAGCCGATGCGCTGGTGGCCGAGCTGGATCAGGTGTTCGGTGATCTCGTAGGCGGCATCGCGGTCGTCGACATAGACGCACGGCAGACCATCTTCCGGATCTTCCGTCGCCGCGATGATGCGCACCAGCTTCACCCCACGCGCGGCCAGCGCATTCACCAGGTCGGCGCGCTCGGACATCGGCGCGGTCAACACCAGGCCGGCCAGGCGGGAGCGCTGCACGAATTCCACCAGTTCCTCCGCCAGCAACGGCGAGGTGGAATCCACCGGATGGATCTGCAGGCCGAAGCCGGTTTCCTTGCATGCCGCCAGCACGCCGTTCTGTACGCCGATGATGTGGTACGGGTTGGGGTTGTCGTACACCAGTCCGATCACGAACGGCGTGCCGCTGCGCAGGTTGCGCGCGGACTGGTCCGGTTCGTAGTCCAGCTCGGCGATGGCGTGCAGCACGCGCGCGCGCGTGCCCTGCAGCACCGACGGTTCGTTGTTGATGACCCGGGACACGGTCTTCAGCGAGACCTTCGCGCGTTCGGCGACGTCCTTGATGGTGGGTCGGCGCATGGGCGTTTCCGTCATGGAGGCGAGTCCGCCATGATGCCGCGTTCCGGCACGGCCGTCGCCGGCCGCAGACGACCCGCCCGATGCCCTGCCGCCGCGCTGCGAAAGATGGCGGTCCGCTTGTTGCGGATACCCGTCGACGCAATGCGTCGTGCGGCGCCATCGATCAGGCCCGTCGTGCCCGCGCCCGGGCGCGCCGCGGGCTGCAGCAGCGCCAGACCGCCGCCGATGACGCACGCACGGCCCGGCGGCGCACCGGGATACCCCCATTGGAGGGAGGACCCGGCGAGCATCGCCGCCGCCCCTGTCATCGCGACCGGGCGGAGGACCAGTCCCTTGCTTACGCCGCTGCGCCTGGCCAGCGCCGCCGGCCGCGTCGGGAAGAAGCGGGTCAGGCAGGACACCGTCCCCATGACGAAGGAGCACGCCGTACCGATGAGCGCGAACGAGCGGAGCGGGGCGGAGCCGTTACCGGCGGTCATGCGACCCCCCGGTTCTGGCGCGCCCGCCAGATCCGCGGTCAGGAGCGGGAATAACGTTGTCATGGCCGCGCGAACGGATCGAGAAAATGCGAGGGTCAGCCCCCCTTCGGGCTGACTGATGTGAGTGCAGCGGCGTCATGCACTGCAGCATGAAGTCCATCGGACTCACCCCTTCTCGTCTTCCGGGAGACTTCATTGAACCCATTCCTGCGCGCAATCGAATGATGAATACGGCAATTGTTGTCATTCTTCGACATCACTTGGCCGCTCGAACGCCTATTTCATGACAGAGTCTTGACAACGTTGTCAAACACTTTCCACACTCCGGCCCCATCGGGATGAGGGGTCCCGGCCGCGGACATGTGGGGAGACGTGTGGTCGCCATTGCCAATCCATTGCCGACAGGGGCCAGCCGCGGGGCGCACGACGCCTTCATCGCGGCGGACGTCGGTGGCACCCATGTCCGCATCGGTCTGGTGCACGGCAGCGGCGACGCCGGCACGCCGGTCCACGTGCTGGAGTACCGCAAGTACGCCTGCGCCGAGCACGCCGGCCTGGGCGACATCGTCCAGGACTTCCTCGCCCACCTGAGCCTCGACCACGGACGGGTGACGCGCGGCGTGATCGCCAGCGCCGGGTATGCGCTGGAAGACGGCACCGTCATCACCAACAACCTGCCGTGGCGCCTGTCGCTGGTCGACCTGCGCACGCGGCTCGGCTTCGACGACGTCCGCCTGGTCAACGATTTCGAAGCCGTGGCGCATGCCGCCGCGCAGGTGGATGCCAGCCAGGTGCTGCAGCTGACCGGCCCCGCCATCGCACCGGCGCGCGGCCCGACGCTGATCCTGGGTCCGGGCACCGGCCTGGGCGCGGCGGTGTGGATCCCCGTCGGCGCACGCGCGGTGGTACTGGCCACCGAGGCCGGCCAGGCCGCGCTGACGGCGGGCAATGCACTGGAAATGGCACTGCTCGCCGAAATGCTGAAGAGCCGCACGCACGTGCCGGTCGAACACGCGCTGTCCGGCCCCGGCCTGCTGAACCTGCATGCCGCGTTGTGCGCCGTCCGTGGCGCAGCGCCTTCGGGCTACACGCATCCGGGCCAGGTCACGGCCGCCGCGCTGTCGGGCGAAGACCCGCTGGCGCGCGAAAGCCTGGACGTGTTCTGCGGCCTGCTCGGCAGCGTGGTCGGCGACATGGCCCTGCTCTACGGCGTGCAGGGTGGCGTGTACCTCGCCGGCGGGATCCTGCCCAGGATCCGCGATTTCCTGATCAACAGCAGCTTCGTGGCGCGCTTCCTCAACAAGGGAACGATGCGCGAGGCGCTGGAACGCATTCCCGTGAAGCTGGTGGAGCACGGGCAGCTCGGGGTGGTGGGTGCCGCCAAGTGGTACCTGGAGCAACAGCAGGAAGATTGAAGAGCAAGCGCCGGGACAGGCGTGGCGTCGATTGCAGTAACGGCTTCAGCACGGCGGAGCAAGCGCGAGCAAGACCTGCCGAAACTCAAACAATGAATGATGGGAGAGACATCATGACGTACCGCAGATCCATCCTTTCCGCCGCCATCGTGACCTGTCTGGGTGTGGCGGTGCAGGCACACGCGCAGGACGCCCAGCCGACCGGCACCCAGGCGACCGACCTCGACACCGTGGTGGTCACCGGCATCCGTGGCAGCGTGGAGAAGTCGCTCGACGTCAAGCGCGAGGCCAAGAGTCACGTGGAAGTGATCACCGCCGAAGACATCGGCAAGATGCCCGACAAGAACGTCGCCGACTCGTTGCAGCGCATCCCCGGCGTGACGGTCAGCTCGGCCGGCGCCAACGAAGGCGGCTTCGACGAGAACGACCGCGTGTCGATGCGCGGCACCAACCCGAGCCTCACGCAGACGCTGTTCAACGGGCACAACATCGCCTCCGGCGACTGGTTCGTGCTGAATCAGACCGGCACGGTCGGCCGCAGCGTCAGCTACACCCTGCTGCCGTCGGAACTGGTCAGCCAGATCGTCGTGCACAAGTCTTCGCAGGCCAGCCTGGTGGAAGGCGGCGTGGCGGGCTCTGTCGACATCATCACCCGCAAGCCGCTGGAGTTCGCGGAAAACTTCACCGCGGAAGCATCTATCGGTGCCGTCTATTCCGACCTCCCGAGCGAAACCGAACCGCAGTTCAGTGGCTTGCTGAACTGGAAGAACGACGCCGGCACCCTCGGCGTGCTGGTCCAGGCGTTCTCGGAAGAGCGCAGCTTGCGCCGTGATGGCCAGGAACTGCTGGGTTACGAGCAGATCGCGCCAGGCAGTGCGGTCGCACTCTCCAACCCCGACCTCGCCGGCGTGTGGTATCCCACGATGATCGGTTCGGCACTGTTCGAGCAGAAGCGCGAGCGCAAGGGCGGCCTGCTCGAAGTCCAGATCAAGCCGACCGACGACCTGACGCTGGGCGTGAACGCCTTCGTGTCGGACCAGAAGGCCGGCAACTACAACCGCAACTACCTGCTGTGGGTGACGCACTTCCTGGCACAGGGCAATGGCCAGGCGCCGCTACCGGGTTACGTCGTCCGCAACGGCACCTTGGTACAGGCCGACTTCGCCGGCGTGCCCGGCACGACGTATGGCGTATACGACCAGATCTCGCGCCCTGATGCGAGTGCAGACTCCTCGTTCATCGCGTTCGATGCCAAGTGGCAGCCCAGCGACTCGCTGGTGCTGAAGGCGCAGCTGGGCACGTCCGACGGCACCGGCGAGACGCCGACCCAGGACGTGGCAGAGTGGAACGTGGGCATCGGCGCCGGCGGTGGCTGGGGCCTCAACGGCGTCGGTGCCGCCGACTGGTACATCGGCGGCAATCCCGCCAGCAACGCTGCCGACACGCTGGGCTGGATCTTCGGTTACCAGGACGTCAAGGTCGAAGACGAAGAGAAGTGGGGTCAGATCGATGGCGAATACTTCATCGACAAGGGCGCCATGTCCTCGCTGCAGTTCGGCGCTCGCTATGCCGAGCACAGCCGTGAGTCGCTGGGCGCGACCGGCCAAGGGCCGGCGTGCAAGGACGCGAGCGGCAACACCGTCGCATTCGACTGGGGCCAACCGTACTTCTGCCCGGTCGGCACGCAGTCGCCGTTCGATCCCGCCAACTACCCGACCGGTGGCTACGCCAACTATCCGGGCGACTTCGCCGACGGGCTGGGCGGTACGTTCCCGCGCGACATCTGGTACTTCTCGCCGCAGCAGCTGGCTGCCTTTAACGACCGCTTCACCAACCGCAACCCCACCACACGCACCGACTGGGCCGGCCTGTACGGGATCCACGAAGAATCGTCCGCGGCCTACGCGCAGCTGAACCTCGAAGGCGACCGCTGGAGCGGTAACGTCGGCCTGCGCTACGTGCGCACCGAAGAACGCATCCACAACAACGTTTCGGGCACAGGTTCGCCGGATGCGATCACCGGTTCGGATTTCGGACCTTACTTGCCGGTCATCACCCGCCATACGTATACCGACTTGCTGCCCAGCGCCAACTTCAAGTTCGATATCACCGAGGATCTGGTGGCCCGCGTCGCGGCTTCGCGCACGATGACCCGCCCGGACTACTCGGCCCTCGCGGGCGCCGTTTCGCTCAGCCCGCCACCGTCCGTAGGCGCACCGGGCTCGGGCAGCGGCGGCAACCCCGACCTGAAGCCGATCCTGTCCACCAACTTCGACGTGTCGGTGGAGTGGTACTTCGCACCTCGCGCATTGCTGGCCGCCAGCGTGTTCTACATGGACCTGAAGGACTACGTGTCCTACGGCCAGGAGACGCGCCAGTACATGACCTACAGCACGACCAACCCGCAGGGCTACCTTGCGGACTACGTTCTGACGGTGCCGGTCAACAGCGACGGCAAGGTCAAGGGCGTGGAGCTGACGTACGAACAACCGATCGGCGACAACTTCGGCATCAACGCCAACTACACGTATGCCGACGGCGAACAGGATGATGGCCGCGACCTGGTGGGCACCTCGAAGAACACCTACAACATCGGGGCGTACTTCGAGAACGACCGCTTCAACGCGCGCGTGAACTACACCTACCGCTCTGAGTTCTACAGCGGCCTGGATCGTGCCACCGCGTTCTACCAGGACGAGACCGACGTTCTGTCCGCGTCGCTGGGCTACAAGGCGACGGACTGGCTGACGGTCACGCTGGATGGCCTGAACCTCAACGAGCCGAAGCTGAAGTACTACGCGCTCAACCGCGACCAGCCGCGTTCGATCTACCAGAACGGCCGCCAGTACTACCTGAACTTCCGCTTCAAGTTCTGATCGCATCACCGATGTAAGGGAACGCTCTCCCTCTGCGGGCCTGGATTTGTCCGGGCCCGCTTTTTTTTGGCACTCTCCGCTCGTTCGCCCATGAGGATTCCGATGAAACGACCGTTCGTCCGTCGCGCCATGGCCGGCATGGCCATCACCCTGCTGGTCCTTGCCGGCTGTGCCAGGACGGGCAGCGACGCCGGCGCCGCGACCGCTTCGGCGCCCGTCACGCCGGCCCTGATTCCCGCGCCCGCCGCGCTGCAGGCGGGCGAAGGATCGTTCGTCATCAATGCCGACACCCGCCTGTCCGCCACCGGCGAACCGGCGACACGCGTCGCCGGCCAGTTCGCCGCCTACCTTCAGTCGGCAGGCGGGCCTGCACTGGCGATCGCGGACGCCGATGGCAAGAACGGCATCCGCTTCGTACTGGAAACGGGCGATGCGACTGCGGCCTCGCCCGAGGCCTACACGCTGGACATCACGCCCGATGGCGTTACGATGAAGGCACGCGACGAGCGCGGCCTGTTCTACGGCGCGGTGACGCTGTGGCAGCTTGCCACCCAGGGCGACAAGGGCGGTGTCACGCTGCCGGCGCTCCATATCGAAGACGCACCGCGCTTCGCCTGGCGCGGCTTCATGCTGGACCCGGCGCGCCATTTCCAGACCGTCGACGAGGTGAAGAAGATCATCGACGCGATGGCCCTGCACAAGCTCAACACCCTGCACTGGCACCTGACGGACGACCAGGGCTGGCGCATCGAGATCAAGCAGTACCCGAAGCTCACCGAAATCGGCGGGTGCCGCATTCCCGCCGGTGACGGCGGCAAGGACCCGAAAACCGGTGAGCCGCGACCTTACTGCGGTTTCTACACGCAGGACCAGATCCGCGACGTGGTGAAGTACGCCGCCGAGCGCCACATCACCGTCGTGCCCGAGATCAATGTGCCGGGTCACGCAACGGCGGCGATCGCTGCGTATCCGGAACTCGGCTCCATCGACACGCCGCTGGTGCCGTCGAGCGAGTGGGGCGTGTTCCCCAACCTGGTCAACGTGGAAGAACCGACGATCACGTTCCTGGAGAACGTGCTGGACGAAGTGGTGCAGTTGTTCCCGGGCACTTACGTGCATATCGGCGGCGACGAAGCGGTGAAGGACCAGTGGGAAGCGTCGGCACGCGAGCAGGCCCGCATGCGCCAGGTCGGCGCGAAGACCGAAATGGATCTGCAGGGGTATCTGGTCGAGCGGCTGGAGAAGTATCTCGCCGGACATGGCAAGCGCCTGATCGGCTGGGACGAGATCCTGGAAGCCAAGCTGCCACCGGAAGCCACGGTCATGTCGTGGCGCGGCATCGAAGGCGGCCTTAAGGCCGCGCGCCAGGGCCATGACGTGGTGATGTCGCCGTCGAACAAGACCTACCTGGACTACCTGCAGACGGCGTCGCCGAACGAGCCGCCGGGTCGCCCCGCACTGATCACGTTGCAGGACGTCTACGCGTTCGAGCCGGTGCCGCCGGAGCTGGAGGAAAGCCAGCGCCACCACATCCTCGGCCTGCAGGCCAACCTGTGGACCGAGCACACGCGCACGTTTGCGCGCCTGCAGCACAACGCCTTCCCGCGCCTGGCGGCGGTCGCCGAAACCGGCTGGACGCCCGCGGCGAAGAAGGACTTCGCCGACTTCACCCGCCGCCTGCCCACGCAGCTGAAGCGCTACGACGCCATCGGCCTGGGCTACGCGAAGACGCCCTTCGAAGCGATGATCGCGACCGAGGACGACCGCAAGGCGGGTACCGTGAAGGTCACGCTGTCGAATCCGCTCGGCTATCCGGTGCACTACACCACCGACGGCAGTGAACCGACATCGACTTCCAAGGCGTTCGCATCGCCGCTCGACCTGAAGCTGCCGGTCACCGTGCGTGCGGCGGCCTTCGCCGAGGGTCGTGCACTGGCGCCCGCCGCCACGTTCGAACTGACGCCGGCCTCGATGCTCACCCGCACCGACGAGGCGATGACCGTGTGCCCCGATGCGGGCCGCCTGTTGCTGCGTCTGGAAGACGACGGCCCGGCCGAGGGCGAACGCGCGATCTTCAATGCCACGATCTTCTACCCGTGCTGGCAGTGGAACCAGGCCGACCTGGACGGCATCGCGTCGATCAAGGTGCGTGCGGGACGCATCCCGTACTACTTCCAGCTGGCGCACGACGAGCCGCACCGCACGTTCGAACCGGCCAAGTCGCCGTTGGGCGAGTTGGAAATCCTGGGGGGCGGCTGCAAGGGCCACACGCTGGCCAGCGTGCCGCTGCCGGCGGCACCGGGCGCGGACGGATTCTTGGACCTGGAGGCACCCTTGCCCGCCGGCACCGCCGGCAGGCAGGACCTGTGCGTGCGCTTCACCGGCGACACGCGGCCGCAGATGTGGGTGCTGGACCGCATCACGCTGCAGCCGCGCTGAAGCATGCTGCCGTCGAAGAAAAGCCGGGCAATGCCCGGCTTTTCTTCTGTTCCAGCTACGCGCGTCGCGGTCGAAGCCGGGTATCGAAGGCCAGCAGCATGTCGCGCAAGGGCGTGAACAACGTGGACAGGCCGGCCAGCACGCCGAGCGTATTGGCCAGGGCGTCGCGCGGATCGGCCATGCGCGTGGCGGTCAGCGCGCCCTGGGCGAACTCCAGACCGACGCCCAACGCGATCAGCAGTGCTGCCACGACCACGCAGCCGCGCCGCGTCGCGAACAGCTGCATCGCCGACGCCGACAAAAGCGCGTAGGCGAGGAAGTGCTCCACCTTGTCGCCCCCTTCGGGGACCGGCGGCAGGCCGCTCAGGTTGACCAGCGACAGGACGACGACGCCCGTCACAGCCAGCAGCCACAGGCCCCACCACAGGCGCGGGCGATAGAACGGCTTCAACATGAAAACACGGCTCACAGGCGCCAGCTCAGGTCGTTGAACAGGAAGGCCGCACCGAACTCGACATCGCGCGAGAAGCCCATCAGCTGGAAGCGCTCACCCATCTCGCTGGGCAGCGTCAGCCGCTTGGCTTCGTTGCGCAGGCGCAACAGGGTGGCCTCGTCCGCACGCGCCTGCGCTTCGTCCAGCCGCTCCTGCAGACCGTTGCCCAGCAGGAAGTTCGCCTGCGTGGTGTACCCGGCCAAATCGAAACCCGCATTCGTACCGGCCTCGGCCAACGCGGTGAAATCGACCGACGCGGTGATGTCCTGCAGGCCCGGCCACAAGTAGGCATCGTTGTGGACGCGATGCCGGTAGTACGCGCGCAGCGTGCCGTCGTCGCGGTCGGCCTGGTAGAACTCGCGCCGCGGGTAACCGTAGTCGGCGAACAGCATCACGCCCCTGTCCAGGCCGCCCATCACCGCCTGGATCCAGTAAGGCAGCTGCGGCAGCAGCTCGGACCGGTAGCCATCGGGGAACGGCGCATCCAGGTAGCGTTCGACATGGCGGACTGCGGCCGACAGCAGCGCGTCGGCCGGACGGTCGGTGCGGACGAAACGACCCTCCCCGTCCAGCGCGACGCCTTCCTCGAACACTTCACCGTCACGCAGCGTGAAGCGCGGGGTGGGCAGCGCATCGATCACTTCGTTGGCGAACAGCACCCCATTCCAGGTCTCGTCCGGCGGCGCATCCAGCCACTCGACCAACTCGAACACGGGCGGGATGAGCCGGCGCCCCAACCGTTCGCGCTGGCGTTCGCGCAGATCGGCGCTGGGCTCGAGGATGGCGTAGCGCGTGGGTAGCGCATCCAGTTCCAGCAGCCGCTTGAGCATGATCTCGGCGAATGCACCGCTGCCGCCGCCGATCTCGACGAATCCGGCTTCCGGGCCCAGCTGCTGCAGTACCGGCGCCACCGCCTGCGCCACGCAGCTGGCGAACAGCGGCCCCAGCTCTGGCGCGGTGGTGAAATCGCCCGCTTCGCCGAACTTGGTGCTGCCCGCGCTGTAGTAGCCCAGCCCGGGCGCGTAGAGGCTGCACTCCATGAAGCGCGAGAACGGAATGCTGCCGCCCTCGGCGGCGATCTCGTTGCGGATGAAGGCCGCGAGGCGTTCGCTGTGCGCACGCGCGTCGTCGTCGGGGAGGGGAAGATCGGCCTGCATGGTGCACCGGGCAGCGGGAAACCCGGCCATTGTACGGGCCGTCTAACACTGGAATGGCGGCCCTAGCCAACCCCGGGGGGCGCGCATAGAATCGTGGTGCACAGCAGCAACGGACACGCCATGACCTATTGCGTCGGCATCGAAGTCAACGAAGGCCTGGTCTTCGCCGCGGACACCCGCACCAGCGCCTCCTTCGACGATGTGCGTGTGTACCGCAAGATGCACGTATTCGAATGGCCCGGCGACCGCGTGTTCGTCATCATGTCGGCCGGCAACCTGGCCACCACGCAGCTGACCATCTCGCGGCTGCAGCGCGATGCCGACGATCCGGATGCGACGCGTAGCCTGCGCACGTTCTCGCACCTGTACGAAGTGGCGGAGTACGTCGGCGACACCCTGGTCGCCAGCCAGGTGAAGATGAAGGACGAGGCGCAGCAGAGCGGCGTCAACGTGCAGTCCACGCTGATCCTGGGCGGCCAGATCGCGGGCGAACGTCCCGGCCTGTACATGGTCTATCCGCTCGGCAACTGCATCGCCACCTCGCCGGAAACGCCGTACCTGCAGATCGGCGAGTCCAAGTACGGCAAGCCGATCCTGGACCGCATCATCCGCCCGGAAACATCGCTGGAGGATGCGGCGCGCTGCGCGCTGGTGTCGCTGGATTCCACCATCCGCTCCAACCTGTCGGTCGGCATGCCGGTGGACATGGCGCTGCTGCGCAGTGGCGACCTGAAGATCAGCCAGAAGATGCGGCTGGAAGCGGACACCCCGCTGTACGCCGAGATCCACGACACCTGGTCGCGCAAGCTGGAAGCCGCCGTGCACAGCCTGCCGCGTTTCCCGTGGGAACCGCCGCAGGAACGCGAAGACGTGCCGGGGCCACTGCCGGCCATGCCGCCCCGCCGGATTCCTTCGCGACAGGATCCGGGCGACGCACAGGGCCAGCAGCAGTAACGACCGATGGCTGCCGGCGGCCTGAAGCCCTGGGTGGTCGCGCTGCTCGTGTTCTGCGTGGGACTGGGGCTTACTGCCCTCTGCCTGGCATGGTGGGTGCCGCCGGCATGGCGTATCGCGGCGGGCGTGGCCGGCACGTTGATCGCCAGCAAGCTCGCGGCCGTGTCGGCCGCTGCGTGGCGTGCCCGCGACTGATCGGGTTCACCCGTGGAAGTAGCCCGCGGCGATGGCATCGTGCAGCGCGCCCAGGTGCGTCTGGACCTCGTCCATGAACGCGGCGGGGTTCCGCTCCGCGAGCACGGCCGGATCGGCGTTGCGGGTCATCCCGATCACCCGGTTGAGATGGCGGTCCACGCCAGGGCGGGGCGGCATGGTGGGCAGCACGCTCTGCGCGCGCGTCAGACAGAAGTGCACGCTGCGCGGAAACTCGTTGTTCTGTAGCAGGAACCGCAGCGCCAGTTCCGCGGTGACGCGCTGGCGCACGTGGCGACGGAACATCTGGTACGCGGCCAGCGAACGCAGCACGCTCATCCACTGCATGTTCTGGAACGCTTCGCGATCCTCTTCGTGGCGCGGGGTGACCAGGCCGGAGGCGCCGGCATCGATGATGCGCGTGGTCATGTCGGCCTGCTCCAGCGCCGTGCCCAGGCGCAGGAACTGGTACCCGATGTCGCGGCTGACGTTCGCGCTGAGCAGGCCGGAGACCTTCAGGCAGCCGTCGACGATGCGCTGCAGGAACTCCATGCGGTAGCGCCGGCCCAGACTGCGCTCGCCCTGCGCGCCGATGTAAAGGTGCAGGTCGTTGATCGCTTCCCAGACGTCCTGTGGCAGCGTGTCGCGGATGCCGCGCAGGATTTCCCGGGCGGAATCCACGGACGTGCGCAGCGATGAGGGATTGCGTTCGTCCAGCAGCAGGAAGCGGATCACGTCCACGTCGCCTGCGGCGTCGCCGGCATCCGGGTAGCACTGCTCGAAGCAGTCGCCCGCGCCCACCGTGTCGATCATCGGCCGCCACGCGAACCGCACCGAACGGGGCATGTCCAGCTGCAGCTGGCTGCCCACGCCCACCAGCCGCGCGGTGTTCTCGGCACGCCGCACGTAGCGGCTGAACCAGTATAGGTTGTCGGCCACCCGCGACAGCATCAGGCGTTCTCCCCGTCGTCATCGGCCAGGTCCACCACCCAGGTGTCCTTGGCGCCACCGCCCTGCGAGGAATTGACCACCAGCGAACCCTTCACCATCGCCACGCGCGTCAGCCCGCCGGTGGTGACATAGGTGTCCTGGCGCGACAGCACGAACGGGCGCAGGTCGATGTGGCGCGGCGCCGGGCCCTGCTTGGTGACGATGGGCGCAGTGGACAGCGCCAGCGTGGGCTGCGCCATGTAGTTGCGTGGGTTGGCTTCGATCAGCGCCTTGAATTTCTCGCGCTGGCGCCTGGTCGAGCGCGGGCCGATCAGCATGCCGTAGCCACCGGATTCGTTGGCTGGCTTCACCACCAGCTTCTCGATGTTCTCCAGCACGTACCTGCGCTCCTTGGCGTTGTGGCACAGGTAGCTCGGCACGTTGGGCAGGATGGGATCCTCGTCCAGGTAGTACTTGATCATCTTCGGTACGTAGGCGAAGACCACCTTGTCGTCGGCCACGCCGGCGCCCGGCGCGTTGGCCAGCGCGACCCTGCCGGCACGCCAGCTGCGGATCAGGCCGGGCACGCCCAGCACGGAATCCGGATGGAACACTTCCGGATCGATGAACAGGTCGTCCACACGGCGGTAGACCACGTCCACGCGCTTCGGCCCGTACACCGTGCGCATGTAGGTGCAGTCGTCGTCGGCGACGAACAGGTCGCTGCCTTCGACCAGTTCGATGCCCATGGCCTGCGCCAGGTAGGCGTGCTCGAAGTAGGCGCTGTTGAACACGCCCGGCGTCAGCAGCGCGATCACCGGCGTGTCGCCCGGGCGCGGCGAGAGCGCGGCCAGGGTGTCGTACAGCTGGCTGGGGTACTCGTCCACCGGCAGGATCGAGCTGGTCTCGAACAGTTCCGGGAACACGCGCTTGGCCACCATGCGGTTTTCCAGCATGTAGCTGACGCCGCTGGGGATGCGCAGGTTGTCTTCCAGCGCGTACAGCGTGCCGTCGCCGTCGCGCACCAGATCCGAGCCGCAGATATGCGCCCACACGCCCAAGGGCGGCGTGATGCCGACGCACTGCGCGCGGAAGTTCACCGAATCCTTCAGCAGCATCGCCGGGAACACCTTGTCCTTGACGATCTGCTGCCTGCCGTAGATGTCGCCGATGAACAGGTTCAGCGCGCGCATGCGCTGCTTCAGGCCGGCTTCGGTGCGCTGCCATTCGCTGAGCGGGATGATGCGCGGAATCAGGTCGAACGGCAGCGTGCGGTCGACGTTGCGGCCGTCGGAGTACACGGTGAAGGTGATGCCCTGCACGCGCGCCACCACGTCGGCGGCGAGCTGGCGTTCGGCGAGTTCACGGCCGGACAGTCCGGCCAGGTATTCGACCAAGCGGCGTGCGGCCGGTCGCGGCCGTCCATCGGCCTGGATCAGTTCGTCAAAGGTCGTGGTGCGGTACTTCGCCCAGTCCATTCGCCTTCCTGCTGTCCCGGCCGGCGCATCCGGCACGGGGTGATGCGTCGCAACATGCCCGCTGGATGCTCGCGTCGTCAAGCATCCCTTCGACGCGAAGATCGACTCACATTTTTCGGTGCTGTCTTGCGCCATTCCGGTGCAAAGCAGGGAGAATGCGGACTCCTGTTCCGGAGCCTGCCATGCCCACATCGCGTCGTGTCGTCCTCATCACCGGCGCCGCCCGTCGCATCGGCGCCGCGATCGCCCGCCGACTGCATGCCGACGGCTATGACGTGGCGCTGCATTACCGGGACTCGGCCGCCGACATGCACGGTCTGGCCGACGAACTGGAAGCCGGGCGCCAGGGCAGCACGCTGATGCTGCAGGCCGACCTGGCGGTCTTCGACCGCCTGCCCGAACTGGTGGCGAGAACCGTGGGCCATTTCGGCCGTCTGGACGCCCTGGTCAACAACGCATCGGCGTTCTATCCCACGCCCGTGGGCGGCGCCACCCCGGCGCAATGGGAGGAACTGTTCGCGGTCAACGCGCGCGCGCCATTCTTCCTGGCGCAGGCGGCAGCGCCGCACCTGCGGGCCGCACGCGGCGCCATCGTCAACATCGCCGACATCTATGCCGAGAAACCGCGTGCGGACCTGGCGGTGTACGCCGCCTCCAAGGCCGCGCTGCTGGCGGTCTCGCGCGGGCTGGCGGCATCGCTGGCGCCGGAGGTGCGGGTGAACGCGGTGTCGCCCGGCGCCATCCTGTGGCCGGATGGCGGGATCGATCCACACGTGCAGGACCGACTGCTGGCGCAGACGCCGCTGGGCCGCATCGGCGATCCCGGCGACATCGCCGGCACCGTCGCCTGGCTGCTCGGCGACACCGCCGGCTACGTCACCGGCCAGGTGATCCACGTCGACGGCGGCCGGCACACGGCATAAAGCCCCACGTAGCGTGCGCCATGCGCACGACCGCAGGATTGCCGACTCACGCGCACTGCCCGTTGCGCCGGATCGCGATCATGCGGTCGCGCAGGCGATGGTCATGAAGTCGTGCGCGCGGCGCACGCTACGGGAATGGCACCGCTTGGGGAGGCGTGGCGTGGTCGGGATGTTCGCGCCACAGCGCCGCCAGCGTGCGTCCACTGCGCGGCTCGACCGCCTCCGGCGCGATGTCCACCAGCGGCAGCAGCACGAACGCGTGCTTCAACTCATCGCGGGGAAGCCGCAGGTTGCCCGGCCCCTGCAGTACCAGATCGTCATAAAGCACGATGTCGATGTCGAGCGTGCGGTCGGAGAAGCGCGGCCCGCTGCGATCGCGGCCATGCGCATCTTCCAGCGCATGCAGCCAGTCGTTGAGCGCGAAGGGATCAAGGTCGCTGTCGATCACGGCGGCGGCATTGAGGAAGTCGGTGCCGTCGAAACCGACCGACCGCGTGCGGTAGACCGGCGACAGCAGCACCTCGCCGAACCGCGCGCGCAGGGCGGCGACGGCGGCGCGCAGATGGCGTTCGGGCGCGACGTTGCTGCCCAGGCTGAGATAGGCCATTCCCATGGCGTCAGGCCGGACGTTCGCCGCGTTCGATCAGCACGCCCACGTTGCGGGCGCCGGTGACCGCGCCGGGCTTGCTGAGCTTCAACCGCACCCAGGCCACGCCGAATTCGTCGCGGATGATCGCCGCGCACCGCTCCGCCAGTGTCTCGACCAGGCCGAAGTTCGCCTCCTCCACGAAGGAGATCAGCCGCTTGGACACGGCCTTGTAGTCCAGCGTGTGCGCGATGTCGTCGCTCGCCGCCGGCACGCGGTTGTCGAACGCCATCTCCACGTCCAGCGCCACGGTCTGGCGGATGCCGCGCTCCCAGTCGTAGATGCCGATGACGGTCTCGATGCGCAGGTCTTCGATGAAAACGATGTCCATGGGGGGCTCTGGATCCGGGTGCGGGAATGGTACGCGCAATCGATGGGCGCGCTCAGCCCATGGCCGCCACGGCCGCGCCTGGCACACCGTGCAGCCGGCGCACGTCGGCCCCACCCGGCTGCTGGAACACCTGCAGCCCGAACTCCGGCAGGATCGCCAGCAGGTGGTCGAAGATGTCCGACTGGATGCCCTCGTACGGCCCCCATGCCACGGTGCGGGTGAAGCAGTAGACCTCCAGCGGCAGGCCGGTCGGGCCCGGCGGCAACTGGCGCACCAGCAGCGTCATGCCGTCGTGGATGTCGGGATGCGCGCGCAGGTAGGCCTCGACGTAGGCACGGAAGGTGCCGAGGTTGGTGATGCGGCGCTGGTTGACGCGCTCGCGTCCCTGCTCGGCCAGGCGTGCGTTCCATGCGTCCAGTTCGCCATCCTTGCGCTGCAGGTAGTCGGCCAGCAGGCGGAAGCGGCGCAGCCGCGCCTGCCCGTCTTCGTCCAGGAACCGCACACTGTTCTGGTCCAGGTACAGCGCGCGCTTGATCCGGCGCCCGCCGGACTCGCTCATGCCGCGCCAGTTCTTGAACGAGTCGCTGATCAGCTTCTTGGTGGGGATGGTGGTGATGGTCTTGTCCCAGTTCTGCACCTTCACCGTGTGCAGCGCGATGTCGATGACGTCGCCGTCGGCGTTCTGGCTGGGCATCTCGATCCAGTCGCCCACCCGCACCATGTCGTTGGAACTGAGCGTCACGCTGGCCACCAGCGACAGCAGCGTGTCCTGGAACACCAGGATCAGCACCGCCATCATCGCGCCCAGGCCCGACAGCAGGATCACCGGCGAGCGGTCGATCAGCGCCGCGACCATCAGCACCGCCGCGACCACGAACACGACGATCTTCAGCAGCTGCAGGTAGCCCTTGATCGGCTTGTCGGCGGCATCGGGCCGCCGCTGGTAGACCTCGTTGGCCAGGTCCAGCGCCGCCGCGACGGCCAGCGCGACCGTGAGGATGATGAAGGCGAAGCAGACGTTGCGGACGACCGTCACCAGCAGCGCCGGGAGGTCCGGCACGAAGGCGACGCCGGCGGCCAGCACCACCGCGGGCACCACATTGGCCAGGCGCGGGATCACCCGCAGGCGGACCTGATGGTCGCCCTGGCCCAGCGGCAGCGTGGCCAGCAGCCGGCGCAGGCCGCGCAGCAGCACGCGCTTGGTGATCCAGTTGGCCAGCCACGCCAGCAGCACCAGTGCGCAGGCGACGACGACGGTATACGCCCAGGGATACGGCGCAAGGCTTGCGCGCAGGGCATCCAGCTGTTCGGTCATTCCGTTACCCCTTGAGGTGGTTCATGCGCGCCCTGGCATCTGCATTGCGCAGGCAGGCGCACCGGTTGGCGGAGCGGGAAAGCCTAGCCGCACCGCCTTGAACCTGAACGGAATTCGCCGCGCCCGTTCCCCTCAGCCCGTTGCGGCCACGGTCGCCAGCGTGGCCATGTCCCAGCGCGGCGTGACCCTCACTTCGGCCGTCTCGTGCTGGCCCGCCTCCAGCCTCAGTGCGCCGGCGAACGCGATCATCGCGCCGTTGTCGGTGCACAGCGACGGACGCGGGAAGCAGGCGCGGCCACCGCGCCTGAGCGCCATGTCCTGCAGTTTCGCGCGCAGACGCTTGTTGGCGCCCACGCCGCCGGCGATGACGATGACGTCGCTGCCGGCTTCGTCCAGCGCGCGTTCGCACTTGATCGCCAGCGTGTCGACCACGGCATCCTCGAAGCCGCGCGCGATGTCGGCCTTGGTCTGGTCCGACTGGTCGCTGTCGCGCCAGGCCAGCAGCACCTGCGTCTTCAGGCCGGAGAAGCTGAAGTCCAGCCCGGGGCGGTCGGTCATCGGCCGGGCGAACCTGAACCGGCCCGGCGTCCCCTGTTCCGCCAGCGCGGCCAGCTGCGGACCACCCGGGTACGGCAGGCCCATCATCTTGGCGGTCTTGTCGAACGCTTCGCCGGCGGCATCGTCCAGTGTCTCGCCGAGCAAGCGGTAGCGGCCGATCGCATCCACGGCCACCAGCTGGGTATGCCCGCCCGAGACCAGCAGCGCCACGAACGGCGCTTCCGGGGGGGCGTCCTCCATCAGCGGGGCCAGCAGGTGGCCTTCCATGTGGTGGACGGCCACGGCGGGCACGTCCAGCGCCCAGGCCAGCGACCGGGCCACGCCGGCCCCGACCAGCAGGGCGCCGACCAGGCCCGGGCCGGCCGTGTAGGCCACGCCGTCCAGGTCCCGGGTCTCCAGGCCGGCCTCGGCCAGGGTCTGCCGGATCAGCGGCAGCAGCTTGCGGACGTGGTCGCGGCTGGCCAGTTCCGGCACCACACCGCCGTATTCGGCGTGCAGGGCGATCTGGCTGTACACCGCGTGGGCCCGCAGGCCGGCCGCGCCGAACCGGCCGGTCTCGTAGACGGCCACGCCGGTTTCGTCGCAGCTGGTTTCGATGCCGAGGACTTTCATGACGGGGATCTGGGGCTCCTGGGGGACAGGGACAAGCCGGGGTGGGTTGCAGCGCCGGAGTCAGCCGCTATAATACGCGGCTCACCCGGTCTGCCCGGGCCTTTACTTCACCGAGATTACGTATGCCCAGCGTCAAAGTCCGCGAAAACGAGCCGTTTGAGTTTGCGCTGCGTCGCTTCAAGCGCACCTGCGAAAAGGCCGGCGTCCTGGCCGAAACCCGCAAGCGCGAGTTCTACGAGAAGCCGACCCAGGAGCGCAAGCGCAAGGCCGCCGCCGCGGTGAAGCGCCAGCTGCGCCGCAGCTCGCGCGACGTCACCAAGCGCCAGCGCCTGTACTGAGCCGCGTCGCTTCGCGAGAAGCCGGCACGCGCAAGCGTCGCCGGCTTTTTGTGTTTTTGGCGCCCGCGGGCGCCGCCCCACCCTCCGCAGGAGTCACCCATGTCCCTGAAACAGCAGCTCACCGATGACATGAAGGCCGCGATGAAGGCCGGCGAGAAGGATCGCCTGGGCGTCATCCGCCTGATCAACGCCGCCATCAAGCAGAAGGAAGTCGACGAGCGCGTGGAACTGGACGATGCCGCCGTGCTGGCCGTGCTGGAGAAGATGGTCAAGCAGCGCAAGGATTCGGTCAGCCAGTACGAAGCCGCCCACCGCGAGGACCTGGCCGCCGTCGAGCGCGCCGAGATCGCGGTGATCGACGCCTACCTGCCAGCCAAGCTGGGCGAGGCCGAGATCCTGGCCGCCATCGAGGCCGCCATCGGCGAGACCGGCGCGTCCGGCCCGACCGACATGGGCAAGCTGATGGGCGTGCTGAAGCCGCGCCTGGCCGGCCAGGCCGACATGGGCCTGGTGTCCGCGCTGATCAAGAAGAAGCTGGCGGGCTGAGCCCAAGCCGCTCGGGGGACGTCTCCATGGCATCCTGACGCCATGGAGACCCCCACCATCACCCTGCGCCCGGCCACCCGCGCCGACATCCCGCAGATCCTCGATTTCATCCGCGGGCTGGCCGAGTACGAAAGGCTCGCCCACGAGGCCGTCGCCACGCCGGCCCTGCTGGAACAGCACCTGTTCGGCCCGCGCCCCGCCGCCGAAGTCGTCATCGCCGAGGCCGACGGTTCGCCGGCCGGCTTCGCCCTGTTCTTCCACAGCTTCTCGACCTTCCTCGGACAGCCGGGGCTGTATCTGGAAGACCTCTTCGTCTATCCCCGCTATCGCGGCCTGGGGCTGGGCAAGCGGCTGATGGTGCATCTGGCGCGCCTGGCGGTGGAACGCGGATGCGGCCGCTTCGAATGGTCGGTGCTGGACTGGAACACGCCCGCGATCGATTTCTATCGCCGCCTGGGTGCCACCGGCATGGACGAATGGACCGTGCAGCGCGTCAGCGGCGAGGCACTGCGCGCGCTGGCCGACGCGTCCACGTGAACGTCCCGACGACGCCGCGCTAACGAAGCGCTGACATGCGGCGGGCCACCCTCGGCCCATGCATACGCCTGTCCGCCTTCCCGCCCTCCGGAAACACCTGCAGCGGCTGGGTGCGCGCGCCGAGCGCAGCCTGCTCGTGGCATTGATGCGCCGCTTCATCGAGACCGACCTGATGACGCAGGCCGCATCGCTGTCGTTCTATGCGCTGCTGTCGCTGGCGCCGCTGCTGATCCTGCTGCTGTGGCTGACGGCCTCGCTGTACCCGCCCGCACAGCAGTCGCTGCTGGACCAGATTGGCCAGCTTGCCGGCTCCGATGCCGCCGCCGTGGCCACCACCGTGATCCGCAACGCCGACGCCCGTCCCGACCTGGGCTCGCTGGCGGGGCTGTGGAGCACCGCGCTGCTACTGGTCGGCGCGACCGTGGTCTTCGCCCAGTTGCAGGGTGCGCTGAATCTGATCTTCCGCACCGACGCGCAGCGTCTGAACGGCCTGGTGGCGTGGCTGAAGAAGCGGGTGTTCTCGCTGGGCGTGGTATTGGCCATCGGCTTCCTGTTGATCGTGTCGATGATCGCCACCACGGCGCTGCAGGTGGCCTTCGCACGGCTGCCGTCGCTGCTGCCCGTGCTGGGCTACACCAGTACCCTGATGCTGTACGCGCTGGCCTTCGCCTTCTTCTACCACTACCTGCCGGACCGGCGCGTGGCGTGGAAGCAGGCGTTCCTGGGCGGCGTCATCACGGCGCTTCTGTTCGCAGGCGGGCGCTACCTGATCGGCCTCTACCTGGCCGAAGCGGCACCCGGCAGCGCGTACGGATCGATGGGCGCGCTGGTGCTGATGCTGGTGTGGATCTATTACGCCAGCGTGGTGTTCTTCGCCGGGGCGCTGATCACGGCGGTGATCGACGAGCGCAGAGTTCGAGAAGTGAGTCGGGATGAGTGAGGAGTGCGAGAAAGCAGCTTTTACTCACTCCTCACTCCTCTCCACTCACTCCTTCCAATCAGTCCGCTTGCTGGTCTTGCCGATGCCGGGATTGAACGTGTTGGTGGGATCCAGCCCGCGGTAGAACGCGGCCAGCTGCGGCTTGGCGTGGTAGAGGTGGCCCACATTGTGTTCGGCCGGATACTCGGCGCCACGCGCATCCAGCAGCTTCCAGAGCGCCTGCTCCACCGCAAGCGGATCCGTTCCCCGCCGCACGATGTAGTCCTGGTGGAAGACGTGGCAGAAGAAGTGCCCGTAGTAGAGACGCGCGACCATGGTGTCGGCCAGCGCGGCGGGCAGTGTCTCCACCCAGTCGCGGTCGTCGCGGCGCAGGGCCACATCCAGCGCGACGATGTCCTCCACGGTGTCGCGATGCACTTCGCGATACCGCACGGCGGCGCCGGCGACGGCGAAACGGTGCAGGAACGCCTTGCGGCCCTCGTCGGCATCGCAGGCGAAGAATGCCCCTTCGCGGCCGGCGAAGAAGCGGTCGAGGAAATCGCGCGTGGCACCTGCGTCCTGTGCCGACACCTTGAGCAGCAGGTGGTGTTCGTAGCGCACGCGGAAATCACGCAGACGTGGCGGCAGGTGGTCGGGCAACCACCCGGACACCGCCTGCAGCACGCGGTCGGTCAGGCCGCGCAGGCCCCACCGCTCGCACCAGCCGTCGATGCGGCTCTTCAGGGCGAATGCCGCCGGCACCCGGTCGGTGCCGAAGCGGTCGATCAACAGGAAGGTGTCCTTGCCGTAGCGGTCGCCGATATCGAAGGCGTCGCGATGCAGGTATTCGCCGGAGATCGGCAGCCGCTCGAAGGCGGTCAGCAGGTGGCGTCGTACGGCCGTCAGGTCGTCCGGATCGTTGCTGCCGATGTAGAACACGGCGGCTTCGTCCTTTTCGAACGTATCCAGCCGTACCGCGAACACGGCCAGCCGCCCCGCGCATCCCGACGCCTCGTGCAGGCGCGACGGATCGGCGTTGTAGCGCGCCGGCGTCGGCGCATCCACCTGTCGCACGTGGGCCGCATAGCCGCGGTCGGAGGCCACGCGGGCGGCATCGCGGGCGATGTCCGTCGCCGTGTAGTCGCCCGCCTGCAGCCGCGTCAGGATCTCCTCCGGCGCGTCGCCCAGGGCGATGCCGAGATGATTGACCAGCCGCAGCACGCCGTCGTCGCCCACTTGCGCGTATAGCGCCAGCTCGGTGTAGGCCGGGCCACGCCGCACCAGTGCGCCCCCCGAGTTGTTGCACACGCCGCCGAGGACGGAAGCGCCGATGCAGGAGGAGCCGATGACGGAATGCGGTTCGCGTCCCAGCGGTGCGAGCGTCTTTTCCAGCACGTCCAGCGTCGCGCCCGGCAGGCAGACCACCTGGCGGCCGTCTTCGATCACCTGCACGCCGGCCAGCCGCTGGGTGCTGACCAGTACGATGCCGCGGTCGTAGTCGTCGCCATCCGGCGTGGAACCCCCGGTGAGCCCGGTGTTCGCCGCCTGCATCAGCACGATGCGCCCGGCCTGCACCGTGGCCTCCAGCACGCGCCACAAGGCCAGCAGCGTGCCGGGGCGCACCACGGCCAGCACCGGACCGTCGCCGAAACGGTAGCCCTTGCGGTAGCGGCGCGTCGCCCGCGTACCGGTCAGGACGTGCGCCGCGCCCACGGCCTCGCGCAACTGGGCCAGCAGGGCTTCATCGGAGGGCATCGTCGCAAGCATGACCGCATGGTAGCGCGCGACCCCGGTGGCCCGGCCGGGCATGGCATCCTATGTGGCCCATGGCCCGCATCCCCGACGCCTTCATCGACGAACTGCTCGCCCGGACGGATATCGTCGAGGTGGTGGGCGCGCGCGTGCCGCTGAAGCGGCAGGGCAAGGAATACTCGGCCTGCTGCCCATTCCACGACGAGCGCTCGCCCTCGTTCACGGTGTCGCCGACCAAGCAGTTCTACCACTGCTTCGGTTGCGGCGCGCACGGCACCGCGCTGTCGTTCCTGATGAACTACGACCGCCTCGAATTCCTCGATGCGGTGGAAGAACTGGCCCGCCGCAACGGCATGGAAGTGCCGCGCGAGACGCAGCAGCGCAACGAGAACAACGATACCCGCGACCTGTTCAACGCCCTGGAAGCGGCCGCGCGCTTCTTCCAGCGCAACCTGGAGGGCAGCGAGAAGGCCAAGGCCTACCTCGATGGCCGCGGCGTGGATGCGGCGATCCGCACGCAGTTCATGATCGGCTACGCACCCGATGGCTATTCCGCACTGAAGGACGCGTTGGGCACCGACGAGCGGCGGATGAAGCTGCTCGACCGCGCCGGCCTGTTCTCGAAGAACGACCGCGGCCACGTCTACGACAAGTTCCGCGACAGGGTGATGTTCCCCATCCACGACCGGCGCGGACGCGTGATCGCCTTCGGCGGCCGCGTGCTGCAGAAGGACGATGGCCCGAAGTACCTCAACTCGCCGGAGACCGCGCTGTTCCACAAGGGGCGCGAGCTGTACGGCCTGTGGCAGGTGAAGCAGGCCAACCAGAAGATCGCGCGGCTGGTGGTGGTGGAGGGCTACATGGACGTGGTCTCGCTGTTCCAGTTCGGCGTGAAGGAGGCCGTCGCTACGCTGGGCACGGCGACCACGCCGGAACACGCCGAACTGCTGTTCCGCAACGCGCCCGACGTGTATTTCTGCTTCGACGGCGACGCCGCCGGCCAGCGCGCGGCGTGGCGCGCACTGGAGTCGGTACTGCCGCGCATGAAAGATGGGCGGCAGGCCTTCTTCCTGTTCCTGCCCGATGGCGAGGATCCCGACACCATCGTGCGACAGGAAGGCGCGGCGGGCTTCGACGCGCGCCTGCAGCAGGCGATGCCGCTGTCGGAGTTCTTCTTCCAGGAACTGGGCAAGGACATCAAGCTGTCCACGCTGGACGGCAAGGCGCGTCTTGCGGAGCGCGCACGCCCCTTGTTGGCACAGATTCCCGACGGCGCCTTCGGCGACCTGATGCGCCAGCAGCTGACGGTGGTGACGGGCGTGGGCGCGGGTACCGCGACGCCGTCACCCGCGCCGGCACCGGCACGCCGCGCACCCGCTGCCAAGCCGGGCCAGAAGCCCAGCCTGGTCCGCCACATCATCGTGCGCCTGCTGCACAAGCCCGCGCTGGCCCTGGCGATCGAATCGACGCATGGTTTCTCGGGCCTTCGATTGCCGGGCATGGAACTGCTGCTGGAGCTGCTGGCGCTGGTCCATGCGCGCCCCGACATCACCACCGGTGCGCTGCTGGAACATTTCGCCGAACGCGACGAGGCCGCGGCGCTGCAGAAGCTGGCGATGCAGGAGCTGCCCGGCGACGAGGACGGCTGGCGGCAGGAGGTCCTGGATGCGGCGGTTCAGCTGGAGAAGCAGATGCTGCAGCAGCGCCTTGACGAACTGCAGGCCAAGCAACGCAATATCGGGCTGGACGAAGCCGACAAGTACGAACTGCGCACGCTGCTGCAGGCCCGCATCGGTCGCCATTGAGGACTCCGTGATGAAACGCACCGCATCCCTGCTGTTTTCCGCGCTGCTGTGCGCAGCGTCCTTCGCCGCCACCGCCCACGATTTCGTCCAGCCCCGACCCGGGCTGCATACCGGTGGCCAGCCCTCGCGCGACGATCTTGCGCGCCTGCAGGCCGAGGGCGTGCGCACGGTGATCGACCTGCGCGCTCCCCAGGAGGATCGCGGCTACGACCAGGCCGCCGAGGTGCGTCGCCTCGGCATGGACTACATCGCCCTGCCGATCGCCGGCAAGGACGACATCACGCCAGCGAACGCCGCGGCCCTGCATGCCCTGCTGAAAGAACGCGACGGCGAAGTGCTGCTGCATTGCGCCTCGGGCAACCGCGTCGGTGCGCTGCTGGCGCTGGCGGCCGTCCAGGTCGATGGCGCATCGCCGGAAGCGGCGCTCACCCTGGGCCGTGCGGCCGGACTGAAGTCGCTGGAGCCGGTGGTGATGGAACGGTTGGCGAAGCCCGAACGCTGAGGGGTCTGTAGGAGCGACGTGAGTCGCGACCGCACGAACGAAGCCACGTTTCAAGTTCGTTCGTGCGGAAGCGCGGCAACGGCATCGCACGAGCCAAGCAGAAGAAGCGCCGATCAGGAGTGGTCGCGACTCACGTCGCTCCTACCGCAGCATCACCCCGCCGGCACGAACGCGATGCCGCCCACCGAGGCGGCAGGACGCAGCAGCGGCATCGCCCAGTGGTCGACCAGCAGGAAGGCGAACAGCGCCATCAGGTAGACGATGGAGTAGTTGAACACGCGCATGGCGAAGAACTCGTCCGGCGGGTTCAGCAGGCGCCACGCATACCACAGGAACACCGAGCCCAGCACCAGCGCGCCGCCCAGGTAGAAGAAGCCGCTCATGCCGAATACCACCGGCAGCACGGTCACCTCCACCAGCAGCACGGTGTAGAACAGGATCTGCCAGCGCGTGTAGGTCACACCGTGCGTCACCGGCAGCATCGGCACCAGCGCGCGCGCATAGTCCTCGCGGCGAAAGATCGCCAGGGCCCAGAAATGCGGCGGCGTCCACACGAAGATGATAAGCACCAGCAGCAGCGCGTGCGGCCAGTCCCACTCGCCCTGCATGCCGGTCATCGTGGCCCAGCCCAGCAGCGGCGGCGCCGCGCCGGCGATACCGCCGATGACGATGTTCTGCGGCGTCGCGCGCTTCAGGAACACCGTGTAAACCACCGCGTAACCGATCAGCGACGCGAAGGTCAGGATGGCGGTGATCGTGTTGACCCACAGCACCAGGATCGCCATCGACAGTGCGGCCAGCACCAGCGCGAACGCCAGCGCCTGCCACGGTTTCACCTGGCCCTGCACCAACGGACGCCACGAGGTCCGCGCCATCTTCGCGTCGATGCGCGCATCCAGCAGCTGGTTGATGGCGGCGGCGCTGGAGGCGGCCAGCCAGATGCCGAGGAAGCCCAGCGCGCCGCGCAGCAGTTGCCCGCCATCGGGCAGACCCTCGATGGCCAGGCACATGCCCACCAGCGCGGTGAACACGATCAGCGCCACCACGCGCGGCTTGGTGAGGTCCCAGTACTGGCGGAACGTGGACGCCATCAGTCGGGCCTGCGCAGGCGTGCGAGCAGCGAGACCATCGTGAACAGCAGCAGCACGGCACCGGCGTTGTGCGCCACGGCGACCGGCAGCGGCAGGTTGAGCCTGACGTTGAGGATGCCCAGGGTGACCTGCGCGGCGATCAGCACGATCAGCGTCAGCGCCCAGCCGCGCATGCCGGGGGTGCGGAACAGGCGCAGCGCCAGGACCAGCACGTACAGCGCCACGACCACCGCCATGGCGCGATGGGTCAACTGGATGGCGATGCGCGATGCGCCGTCCAGCACGCCGCCCTCATAGTCCACGCCGATGCCCCGCCACAGCACGAAGCCTTCCCGGAAGTCCGCCGGCGGCAGCCACTGGCCCACGCACTTGGGGAAATCCAGGCCGCAGGCCAACGCCGCGTAGTTGGCGCTGACCCAGCCGCCCAGCGCGATCTGGATGCCGAGCAGCACCAGGCCGCCGGCCAGCCAGCGCCGCAGCATCCGGGCGTCGGCCAGCGTGATGGGCCGGTCGGTCGCACGCCATGCCATCCACACCAGCAACGAGAAGGTGGTCAGGCCACCCAGCAGGTGACCCATCACCACGATCGGCTTCAACAGCCACGTCACCGTCCACATGCCGAGCAGCGCCTGGAAGATGATCACCGCCAGCGTCAGGGCGGCGGCGCGCGCCAGATCGATGTTCGACCAGCGCAGGGCTGCGAACAGCAGGATGGCTTCCCCGAGGATCGCCAGCGCCGACGCGGCGACGTGCTCGCCGTGCATGTACAGCGGGATGGCGGCACCGACCAGCCCGGCGGCCGCCAGGATCTGCGCGATGCCCCAGCGGCGGCGACGCGCGGCCAGCAGGGCCAGCACCAGCACCAGCACGCCCAGCGACGCGGCGATGTGGCGATGCACCTGTTCCCGCCACGCCTTGTGGGTCTCGAACGGACGGATCTCGCTAGCCACGTGCGAAGCCGCTTCGTCGACGGCCTTCGGCCATGCCGCGCGGCCGTAACAGGTCGGCCAGTCCGGGCAGCTCAGGCCGGCATCGGACAGGCGCACGAAGGCGCCGAACACGACGACGCACAACGTCAGCGCGACCGCCAGCCAGGCGATGCGGTGGAAATGTCGGTAGATCACGGGGCGCGCAACAGCATTCATCATGGTCTGCGGTTCGTTCGGGAGCTCAGATGAGCTTGATCAGCTTGGCGACGTCGGTACGCAGGTGGCCAGGGTCGAAACCCGGGGCGTAGCGCAGGATGACGAAGCCGTGGGGATCGATCACGTACACCGGCGTGCCGGTAGCGTCGTCCACCTGCGGCAGGCGCGCGCGCAGGGGATCGTCGGCCCGGACCTGGCGCAGTGCCGCGTGGCGCGGCGCCTGCGCCGGGTAGTCGCCGATCCACAGGATGTCGACTTCGTCGGCGTTGTGGCCGAACAGCTGCCAGACCTTGTCCAGGTCCCGCGCGAGGGTCAGGCACGCGTCCGCGCAGCCGGGTGCGGGTGCGGCCACGATGCGCCAGCGGCGCTCGGCGGGCTGCCAGGCGTACGTACCGCCATCGGCGAGTGCAGGGGCCAGATCGCGTGCATCCGCGGGCGGCTGCAGCAGCTGTCCATGGTTCTTGTGCCCCGCAGGCTGCCAGCCGGAGAAACGCAGGATGCCGGCCCCGAACACGGTGCCGAAGAACAGGGCGAACAGGCCGACGAGCATCCACCGCCCGCGACGCCGCTGGGCGGGATCGAATGGTTTGGGGTCCATGGGCGGCATTTTCTCATGCCCGGCCGCTCATTGCCCTATGCCGACGCCGGACAACACGGTCCCGCAGGCCAAGCCCCCTGGATGTCGTACAAGGCCGCTCGATGGCCGTTCTTGGTGAGCCTGTCGAACCACGCGCTTCGCGATGATCGACCCGTCACGACAGCCCGGCCTGCCGTGGATACCGGGGTCCGGCAGGCTCACTGCAAGCCGATCGCGTCCCCCGAGCATGCGGGCATGGCGGGTCGAAGGATGTCTACCGGCCCTGTCTACCGGCCCGCCGGCTGCGCCAGGTCAGGACCAGCGCCGTGATGAACACCGCACCGGCCAGGCCGAACCACTGCACCGCGTAGCCCACGTGGCGTTCCGGCGGCAGCGTGTTCGGCAGGATGTCGAGATCGCGGGCGTAGCCCAGCGGCAGGTTCGGGTCCAGCTTCAACACGCGCGGTGCCAGCGCCGGCAGGGACAGCGCCTGCGCCAGCGCCTCCCGCTGCAGCGCGATCACCAGCAGGCTGCCGTCCGCCAACACCGTGGGCGAAGCCTGGGCGATACCTTCCGACGGTGGCGGCACCAGCAGGCCGGCGATGCGCTGCGGGCCCCGCAGTGGGGTCACGGCCGGCATCGTGCGGTCGCCCGGCACGGGCAGCCAACCCAGTTCCACCAGCAGCGGCTCGCCGCCGCCCGCGGGCAGGAACACGCGGTAGGCGCGCACGCCCGGCTGGCGGTCGCGCGTCTGGTTGTCCAGCAGGATGGCCGGGCCGGGCAGGAACTCGCCCTCGCCCACCACCCAGTCGTAAGCCTGCAGCCGCGACGCATCCGCGGCCAGCGCCAGCGCCTGCGGCTGGCGCTCGGCCAGCACGCGCGCGGTGTCGGCCAGCATGGCCTCCTTCTGTTCGGCCCGACCCCATTGCCAGGCACCCAGGCTGCCGAACAGCGACATGGCCAGCACGGCCAGGGTCCAGCCGATCGGCAGCGGCATGCGCCGGCTCATGGACTGCGTCCGAATGTCGCACCCACCCCGGGCTCACGCCGGGGAAGCGATAATGCCTGCCTCATCGCCCGCGCCCCGCCGAGGACGCCATGAACGATTCGCTGAAAACCCTGCTGATCATCGCCTTCCTCATCCTCATCGTGTGGAACCTGGGTGCCGGCCTGTACTACATGCTGGTGGACAAGAGCGAGAGCAAGCGCACCGTCAACGCCCTGACCCGGCGCATCGCCCTGTCCGTGGGCCTGATCCTGCTGGTGGTGCTGGCCATCAAGATGGGCTGGATCCAGCCGCACGGCGTCAATCCCGGCTGACGCCGGCCGGGATCCGGCAGTAGAGATCCGGGATTCGCAAAAGCAAAGAGCGACGGGCGACCGTCGCTCTTTGTGCACTCGGGATGCGCGCTGCGACTCCCGTATCCCTGGTCCCGCCTCTTACAGCACGTAGACGAACAGGAACAGGCCCAGCCACACCACGTCCACGAAGTGCCAGTACCAGGCCACGGCCTCGAAGCCGAAGTGGTTGTCCTTGCTGAAGTGGCCCTTGGCGCAACGGAACCAGATGATCGCCAGCATGATCGTGCCCAGGGTCACGTGCAGGCCGTGGAAGCCGGTCAGCATGAAGAAGGTGGAACCATAGATGCCCGAGCCCAGGGTCAGGTTCAGTTCCTTGTAGGCGTGGATGTATTCCTCGGCCTGGAAGAACAGGAACGTGCAGCCCAGCAGCACGGTGGCACCCAGCCAGATCAGCAGCTGACTACGGTTGCCGGCCTTCAGCGCGTGGTGCGCGATGGTGATGGTCACGCCCGAGGTCAGCAGGATCAGCGTGTTGAGCAGCGGCAGGCCCCATGCGGGGATGGTCTGGAACTGACCGCCCACCTGGCCCGGGCCGGCGCTCGGCCACGCGGCGCTGAAACCTTCCCACAGCAGGCTGTTGGTCATCACGCCGTCGCCCTCGCCGCCCAGCCACGGCAGCGCCAGCGTGCGCGCGTAGAACAGGGCGCCGAAGAAGGCGGCGAAGAACATCACTTCCGAGAAGATGAACCACACCATGCCCATGCGGAAGGACACGTCCACCTGGCGGTTGTAGTTGCCGCCCACCGACTCGCGGATGACGTCGCCGAACCACATGAACAACGTGGCGCACAGCATCAGCACGCCGGCGTAGAAGGTCCACATGCCCCACGAGATGTCGTTCAGCCAGCTGGCCACGCCGACCATGGTGACGAACATGGCGATGGAACCCACGAACGGCCACTTGGAGCTGTGCGGCACGAAGTAGATGTTGGCGTCTGGCGAATGGGTTTGTCCCATGGCGTGGCTTCCGGTTGCTGAGCGTGATCAGGGTGCCGCGAGCGGCGAGGGCGATGCATGGCCCCTGCCGATCTGCGCGGTCAGTGCATCGTTCTTGAAGAAGGTATACGACAGGGTGATCGTCTTCACCTCCGCCGGCAGGTCCGGATCCACGATGAAGCGGACCGGCATGTCGCGGCTTTCGCCGGCCTGCAGGGTCTGGGCGGTGAAGCAGAAGCACTCGGTCTTGGTGAAATAGCCCGACGCGCGCGCCGGCGCCACCGACGGCACCGCGCTGCCCACGATCGGGCGCTCGCTGTCGTTGCGGGCGAAATACTTGGCCTCGTACAGCTCGCCGGGCACAACCTGCATGGTCAGCTGCTCGGGATGGAAGGCCCACGGCAGCTTGGAGTTCACGCCGCCGTCGAACTGCACGGTGACGGTGCGCTTCGCCTTGGCGGCAGCGACGGCCGCGGCCTGGCCGGGACCCTGCTCCAGGCGGATGCCGAACACCTTCTCGCAGGCGATGCGGTACAGCGGCACCAGCGAGAACGTCAGCACGAACACGGCCACGGCCACGCCCACCAGCTTGAACAGCCCGGCCGAGTTGGACGGGGACGCGCTCATGCGCCCAGCACCGCGCGGCCGATGAAGGCCACGAAGATGGCGAAGGCAATGCCGCCGATCACCCACGCGGTCCGCAGCACCGCCTTGCGGCGGCGCGCGACTTCCTCGGGGGTCAGGACGGGGGCGTTCATGGCGCGAGGGTCGACCGTATCAGTGCGTCACGTCGCCGTGCGCCAGGTCGCCGTCCTTGATGACCGGCGGCGTGGTGAAGGTGTGGTGCGGCGCCGGCGACGGCACGGTCCACTCCAGGCCCTTGGCGTTTTCCCACGCGCGGGCGTCGGCCTTCTTGCCGCTGCGCAGCGAGGACCACAGGATCGCGGCCATCATGAACGGCGTGACGAACATGCCGAACGCGCCGATCGAGCTGACCAGGTTCCAGTCCGCGAACACCGGGTTGTAGTCCGGGATGCGGCGCGGCATGCCGGCCAGGCCCAGGAAGTGCTGCGGGAAGAACAGCAGGTTGACGAACACGATCGTCCACCAGAAATGGAACTTGCCCCAGAACTCGTTGTACATGCGGCCGGTCCACTTCGGCCACCAGTAGTAGGTGGCGGCGATGATGGAGAACAGCGCGCCGGTCACCAGCACGTAGTGGAAGTGCGCCACCACGAAGTAGGTGTCGTGGTACTGGAAGTCCGCCGGCACGATGGCCAGCATCAGGCCGGAGAAGCCGCCGATGGTGAACAGGATGACGAAGCCCACCGCCCACAGCATCGGGGTTTCGAAGCTCAGCGAGCCGCGCCACATCGTGCTGACCCAGTTGAACACCTTCACGCCGGTCGGGATGGCGATCAGCATGGTGGCGAACATGAAGTAGATCTCGCCGCCCAGCGGCATGCCCACCGTGAACATGTGGTGCGCCCACACGATGAACGACAGGAAGGCGATCGAGGCGGTCGCGTACACCATGGCCTGGTAGCCGAACAGCGGCTTGCGGCTGAAGGTCGGGATGATTTCCGACACCACGCCGAACGCCGGCAGGATCATGATGTAGACCTCGGGGTGACCGAAGAACCAGAAGATGTGCTGGTACATCACCGGGTCGCCGCCGCCGGCCGCGTTGAAGAAGCTGGTGCCGAAGAACTTGTCGGTCAGCAGCATGGTCACCGCGCCCGCCAGCACCGGCATCACCGCGATCAGCAGGAACGCGGTGATCAGCCAGGTCCAGCAGAAGATCGGCATCTTCAGCAGGTCGATGCCCGGCGCGCGCATGTTCAGCACCGTGGCGATGATGTTGATCGCGCCCATGATCGAGCTGATGCCCATCATGTGGATGGCGAAGATGGTGAAGGCCACGTTGTAGCCACCCTGCAGCGACAGCGGCGGGTACAGCGTCCAGCCGCCCGCGGGCGCGCCGCCCGGCAGGAACAGCGACATCAGCAGCAGGCTGAAGGCGAACGGCATGATCCAGAAGGACCAGTTGTTCATGCGCGGCAGCGCCATGTCCGGCGCGCCGACCTGCAGCGGGATCATCCAGTTGGCCAGGCCCACGAAGGCCGGCATCACGCCGCCGAAGATCATGACCAGCGCGTGCACGGTGGTCATCTGGTTGAAGAATTCGGGCGTGACCCACTGCAGGCCCGGGACCATCAGTTCGGCACGGATCACCACCGACATGCCGGCGCCGATGATGAACATGATGAAGCTGAAGATCAGGTAGAGGGTACCGATGTCCTTGTGGTTCGTGGAGAAGAACCACCGCTCGATGAAGCCCTGCTGGTGACCGTGGTGATCGTCGTGATGGTCGACGGCGGAGTTGGCCATGTGCTTGCTCTCTTGCAGCTGATGCGTGCGGTCGATCAGCCCTGCGCCGACGGCGCGGGGGTCTCGGCGATGGGGGCGGCGTCGGTGGCCGGCGCGGCGTCGGCCGGCGCGGCTTCCGGCGCGGCCGGTGCGGGTTCGGCGGCCGGGGCGGGCTTCTTCGAGGCCAACCACTGCTCGAACTCGGCCTTCGGCACGGCCTTCACGACGATCGGCATGAAGCCATGGTCCTTGCCGCACAGCTCGGCGCACTGGCCACGGTAGATGCCGGGTTCCTTGATGTCGGTCCAGGCCTCGTTGACGATGCCCGGGATGGCGTCCTGCTTCCAGCCCAGCGCCGGCACCCACCATGCATGGATCACGTCGTCGGCGGTGATGACGAAGCGGATCTTGGTGTTGGTGGGCAGCACCAGCGGATTGTCGACATCCAGCAGGTAGTGCGGGTTCTTGGCGTAGTCGGGCTGCTCGCCGCTCTGGCGGATGCGGTCGGATTCGCGGTCCAGGCGGCTGGTGAAGGACACGTCCTCACCCAGGTAGTCGTACTTCCACATCCACTGGTAGCCGGTGACCTTCACGGTCATCTCGGCGTCGCGGGTGTCGTACATGGCGATCAGCTTGGCGGTGGCCGGCCAGGCCATCACCACCAGGATCAGCACCGGGATGACGGTCCAGATGATCTCGGCGGTGGTGTTGTGGCTGAACTGCGCCGGGACCGCGCCCTTGGACTTGCGGAACTTGAACATCGCATAGCCCATCGCGCCGAACACGATCAGACCGATCACGATGCAGACGATCAGCGCCACCATGTGCGCGTCGTAGGCGTGCTGGGACGAGGCGGTGACGCCCTTGCCCATGTTCAGCTGCCACGGCTTCGGGTCCGCCGACTGCGCCCATGCCAGCGCCGGCATCGCCAGCAGCATGCACGCCGTCACCAACCGCTTCCACATCCCATTCACTTGCGTCATTGCCTAGACCCCAATGCGTCATCGGTTGCGGCCGCTCGCGGCCGCCAGTAGATCCTGCAGCGTGTCCGCCAACTCCCGGCGTTCGGCCGGACCCAGGAAATCGCCCACCTGGACCTGCCTGCCGCTGGAAGCCAGCGAAACCCGTTCGCCTCCCCGCTCGATGCACAGCCGCACCCAGTAGGGATGCGCCCGGAACACCGCCCCGGACCGGGAGGTGGTCACCTCCACCGCCTCGGGACCGATGCGGATCTCCTCGCCCCGTTCGCCGCCGCGCCACAGCGCGCGCAGCGCCAGGGCGAGGATGGCCGAATGGAGCAATGCAAAAGCCGGCGCGAAGGCGTTGCCTCCCCACCAGCCCAGCATGGCGACGATCCACATCGCGCCCGACAGCACGGCGAACAACAGGATGAACTGGCGGCGCGAAAGCGCCCTCGGTGGCCGCAGCCTGAGCCGCGCACCGTGTCCGTCCCACGTTGACGGCACCACTTCGATCATGTCGTCCGCCACACGATCCGGGCTGCGGAAAACCGCCAAATGGTAGCCCCGGCCACACTTTGCGGCAAGTTGCATTGATCCTGGACAAGGCGCGCCGGCCCGTCGTGCCCGCGCGGGCGTGGCGTTCCGGAGGCATTCCGCGACCGCCATCACCGCACGGACAAGCGCGCCTGCGGCCCCCGGCAGAGGGCGGGCGACGGGCATATCCGGGCCGACCTTGCGGCCCTAAACTAATGGACTGCCTTTGGACTGCCCCGCCGTCATGTCGAGCCCCTCTCCCTCGCCGTCGCCCGCCGCCCCGCCCGCGGACGGCATCATCGCCCCCGAACTCCCCGCACCGCCGTCGCCGCTGCGCGCCGCCATCACGGCCGCCTGGCTGCGCGACGAGACCGAACACGTGCGGGAACTACTGGAACAGGCCCGCCTGCCCGCCACCGAGCAGGCCCAGGCCCAGAAACTGGCCGTGGACCTGGTGAAGCGGGTCCGCGCCCGCGCCCAGGACCAGGGCGCCATCGAGGCCTTCATGCGCCAGTACGACCTGGGCAGCGAGGAGGGCGTGCTGCTGATGTGCGTGGCCGAGGCCCTGCTGCGCATCCCCGACCAGGACACGGCCGACAAGCTGATCCGCGACAAGCTGGGCGATGCGGATTGGGAGAAGCACCTCGGCCAGAGCGACTCGGTGCTGGTGAACGCCTCCACCTGGGGCCTGATGCTGACCGGCAAGCTGGTCAACCTGAACGACCTGACCCGCGCCGACGTGCCCGGCGCGTTCAAGCGTCTGGTCGGCCGCGTGGGTGAACCGGTGATCCGCTTGGCCGTGCGCCAGGCCATGCGCATCATGGGTCACCAGTTCGTCATGGGCCGGACCATCGACGAGGCGTTGGCGCGCAGCCGCAAGGGCGACAACGCCGACTACCGCTATTCGTTCGACATGCTGGGCGAGGGCGCGCTGACCACGAAGGACGCCGCCCGCTATCTGGAAGCCTACCGCCAGGCGATCCATGCGATCGGCCGCACCGGGCCGTTCGCGGATGTGTTCGCCGCCCCCAGCATCTCGATCAAGCTGTCCGCGCTGCACCCGCGCTACGAGCACGCCAAGCGCGCCCGCGTGATGAAGGAACTGGCCCCCGCCATCCTGGAGCTGGCGCAGCTGGCCAAGTCGTACGGGATCGGCTTCACCATCGATGCCGAGGAGGCCGACCGGCTTGAGCTGTCGCTGGACCTGATCGAGGCCACCTTCTCCGACGCGTCGCTCGACGGCTGGGAAGGCTACGGCCTGGCCGTGCAGGCCTACCAGAAGCGCACGCCGTACGTGATCGATTTCCTGGCCGACCTGGCCCGCCGCGTCGGCCGCCGCATGCCGGTGCGCCTGGTGAAGGGCGCCTACTGGGATGCCGAGATCAAGCGCGCGCAGATCGACGGCCACCCGGGCTACCCGGTGTTCACGCGCAAGCCGAACACCGACGTGTCGTACCTGGCCAACGCACGCCGCATGCTCGACCAGGGCGATGCGCTGTACCCGATGTTCGCCACCCACAACGCACAGACGATCGCGGCGATCCGCTCCATCGCGCAGGGCCGGCCATACGAGCACCAGAAGCTGCACGGCATGGGCGACGACCTGTATGCCGAAGTGGTGCCGAAGCATCGACTGGACATCCCGTGCCGCGTCTATGCGCCGGTCGGTTCGCACGAGGACCTGCTGCCGTACCTGGTGCGCCGCCTGCTCGAGAACGGCGCCAACAGCAGCTTCGTCAACCGCATCACCGACGAGAACGTCGCCATCGAAGACCTGGTGCGCGACCCGGTGCAGACGGTGTCGGCATTCGACGCCATCCCGCACCCGCGCATCCCGCTGCCGGTCGATCTTTTCCGGAGCCAGCCGGCTCCCATCCAGAATTCAGACAGGGACAACTCCATGGGCGCCAACCTCGCCAACGACAACGACCTGCGCGCGCTGGCCGAGCGCGTCAACGCCGCCGTCAAGCCATGGCGCGCCGCGCCGCTGGTACCGGGTGCCGTCGTATCCAGCACGGCGTTGCCGGTGACCAATCCGGCCGACCGCCGCCAGACCGTCGGCGAGTGGCAGCCGGCCGACAGCGGCACCGTCGAGAAGGCGCTGGCGAACGCGGTGGCCGCGCAGCCGGCCTGGGACCGCACGCCCGCCGCCAGCCGCGCGGCGATCCTCGAGCATGCCGCCCACCTGCTGGAACAGCGGATGGCCGACTACATCGCCCTGTGCGTGAAGGAAGCCGGCAAGACCATCCCCGACAGCGTGGCCGAAGTGCGCGAAGCGGTGGACTTCCTGCGCTACTACGCCGCGCAGGCGCGCGCGCAGTTCGGTGCACCGGAACAGCTACCCGGCCCGACCGGCGAATCCAACCAGCTGCAGCTGCAGGGCCGCGGTGTGTTCGTCTGCATCAGCCCGTGGAATTTCCCGCTGGCGATCTTCCTGGGCCAGGTCAGCGCCGCGCTCGCCGCCGGCAACAGCGTGATCGCCAAGCCCGCCGAGCAGACCAACCTGATCGGCCATGCCGCGGTGAAGCTGCTGCACGAGGCCGGGGTTCCCGAAGTGGTGCTGCAGTTCCTGCCCGGCGACGGCGCCACTGTCGGCGCCGCGCTGACCCAGGATCCGCGCGTGGCCGGCGTCGCGTTCACCGGCTCCACCGAGACCGCGCGCGCGATCAACCGTGCGCTCGCCGGCCGCGAGAGTGGCCCGATCGCCACGCTGATCGCCGAAACCGGCGGCCAGAACGCCTTCATCGCCGACTCCTCGGCGCTGCCGGAACAGCTGGTCAAGGACGCGATGGGCTCAGCCTTCACCTCCGCGGGCCAGCGCTGCTCGGCGGCGCGCGTGCTGTTCGTGCAGGACGACATCGCCGACAAGGTCATGACGATGCTGGCCGGTGCGATGGACGAACTGAAGATCGGCGACCCGGGCCTGCTGTCGACCGACGTCGGCCCGGTGATCGATGCCGATGCGCTGAAGATCCTCGACGACCACGCCGCGCGCATGGCCAAGGAAGCGCGCCTGATCAAGCAGGCCAATGCCGGCGAGGACACCGCGCACGGGACGTTCTTCGCGCCGCGCGCATGGGAACTGACGTCGCTGGACCAGTTGCACAAGGAGATCTTCGGACCGGCCCTGCACGTGGTGCGCTGGAAGGCCGACCAGCTGGATGCGGTGATCGACCAGATCAACGCCACCGGCTACGGCCTGACCCTGGGCGTGCACTCGCGCATCGACGAGACCATCGACCGCATCGCGGCGCGGGTGAAGGTGGGCAACGTCTACGTCAACCGCAACCAGATCGGCGCCGTGGTCGGCGTGCAGCCGTTCGGCGGCCAGGGCCTGTCCGGCACCGGTCCCAAGGCCGGCGGTCCGCATTACCTGCCGCGCTTCGCCACCGAGAAGACCGTCACCGTCAACACCACCGCCGCCGGCGGCAATGCGTCGCTGCTGACGCTGGGCGACTGAGCCGCACGCGGTACGCCCGTCGGCGATCTTCGAGCCCCGCTTCGGCGGGGCTTTTCTTTTGTACGGTCCATGACCAACCGCACTGAATCCATCGGCGCGGAGAGGTGATGCTGCGCATGTGCCGCGCCATCGCTGACCCTTCACGCCGTACACCGCAGCATCCGCGGCGGCACGCTGCCGGATCACGGCACTTTCCGCGTTAGAGCGACCACAGGGAGATACACGGCCATCAAGGCCCCGGGCATGACCACCGATTTCTACAATCTGCTGCTGACCGACTGTGCGCTGGCGGCCGTGCTGCTGGCGCTGTTCCTGTATGTCGGCCGCGTGTCGCGCGGCGTGCGCGGCATCGCCACGTGGGGCGTCGCGCACTTCCTGTATTCGCTGGGTGCGGCCATGCTGGACGGCACCGCGCAGGAACTGGCGCGCGCAGGCGACGACAGCCTCGCGCACTGGACCGCGGGCCTGGGCGGACTGCTGGCCTGTGCGGGCCTGGTGGGACTGGCCTGGTCGATCATCCAGTTCGTGCAGCAGCGTGCGCTCTCGCGGTGGGAACGCGCGCTGCTGCCGGTGTGCATCGCATTCTCGCTGGCCGGCTGGGTGCTGCGCGGCACGGTGGATGCGCAGGGCGCGGCGATGAGCGCCACCGAAGTCATCGTGCTGGTCGTGATGATCGGCCACCTGATCGTACTGCGGCGGGCGCCCGACCATGTCCCTGCGCGCCTGATGGTCGGCGGCTGCCTGGTGCTGCTGGGGCTGTACGGCAGCGACCTGCTGGCGGCATTGACCGGAACGTACGGGCCCAATCCGATCTGGGTGAACCTGGACCTGTCGATCTGGTACCTGCTCAACTTCTGCATGCTGATGCTCGCCAGCTTCCGTGCCGCCGAACCCCTGCGGCGCGGCGCGCTCTTCGATCCGCTGACCGGCGCGCTGAACCGCCGCGGCCTGGACAACGAGCTGCAGTCGCAAGGCGCGTGGCGTGCGGCCGAGCACGGGCTGGCGGTCATCGCGCTGGACCTGGACCACTTCAAGACGGTCAACGACGACCACGGGCACGAGGCCGGCGATCTGGTGCTGCAGCGGTTCTCGGACGTGGTGCGCGGGTGCATCCGCAGCGACGATCTGTTCGCGCGGCTGGGCGGCGAGGAGTTCATGCTGGTGCTGCGCGACACCCAGGCCGATGCCGCGCATGCACTGGCCGAGCGCATCCGCCAGCAGGTGATGGCGCTGGAATTCGCGCCGATCGGCACCGGTTTCCGCGTCACCGTGAGCCTGGGCATGTCGTTCACCGCCGACCGCCATGCGCCCTACGACACCCTGGTGCGCCTGGCCGACGAAGCCCTGTATGCCGCCAAGCACAAGGGCCGCAACCGGATCGAGGTACGCTGGCACCCCGCCTGACTCCGAGGACCGCCGTGCCGCGTCGCCATCGTCTTGCCCTTGCCTTGCTCCTGTGCGGTGCCGCGCCCCTCGCCCAGGCATCCGCGTACCGTTCGGTGTGCCCCGCCGATCCCGGCCATGCACCGTCGGGCGAACTGACCGCGACACGCGTCGCCGCCGCGACCGTCGACGACGACCAGGACCGCCTCTATGAAGGCGCCGTGTGGAAGGATGGCGCGCTGTACCTGTCGGATTTCGTGCACAGCGGACGCTTCCCTTCGCGCATCCGCCGTTTCACCCCGCCCGATCGCTGGGAGACCGTGGTCGAGGACAGCGGCAGCAATGGTCTGGCGCTGGATGCCGAGGGCCACCTCCTCGCCGCCACCCACGACCGCAAGCAGGTGGCGCGCATCGCTCTGGACGACGGCACGCGGACGGCGCTCGTTTCCACGTTCGAGGGTGCGCCGTTCAATTCGCCGAACGACCTGGTGATGGCCGCCGACGGCACGCTGTTCTTCACCGATCCGGACTACCAGCGCAAGGCGGCGCCGGGCGGCCAACCGCTGACCCGCGTGTACCGCCATCGCGACGGCGCGACCACCGTGGTGGACGACACGCTGCGCAATCCCAATGGCATCGCGCTGTCGCCGAGTGGCGACACGCTGTATGTGGCCGGAGGCACGGCCGACGGCGACGTGCTGCGCGCCTATCCGGTGGTCGATGGTATCCCGGGTGCCGGTCGCGACCTGGCCCGCATCTCGGGCGGCGACGGCCTGGCAGTGGACTGCCTGGGCAACCTCTACGTGACCGAACACGGCGAACGGCGCGTGCGCGTGTTCTCGCCGGCGGGCGAGGTGCTGGCCACCATCGGCGTGGATGCCAACATCACCAATGCCGCCTTCGGTGGCGCCGACCGGCGCACGCTGTTCCTCACCGGCGCGGCGAGCCTGTGGTCGATCGAGCTGGACGTTGCCGGCCTGCCGTACTGACGCCATGAAAAGAAAAACCCCGCCGAGGCGGGGTTTTTCGTCGGTCTGATGCGCGGAGCGATCAGAACCGGTACTGCATCGACACGCCGTACAGATCGGCGCCGCCGTCGAACTCGCCGACCAGGCGCGCACGGGTGCTTGTGGTCAGATCCACTTCCGGCGTATCGACGATGTCGATCTTGACGTAGCTGGCGTTGATCTCGAAGTGCTCCGACAGCGCCCAGGTCAGGCCCAGCGAATACCACATGCGGTCCTGGTCGGGCAGGCGCGGGGTGCGGTACGGACGGCTCACCGGGGAGTCGTCGCGGGCCACGCCGGCGCGGAAGGTGAACGCGTCGCTGAACTTGTATTCGCCGCCGATCGAGTAGAACCAGTTCTCGGCCCAGTTGTACTCCTCGGCCGAATCCGGCTGGCCGGGGTTGTCGAACTCGATGCGGATTTCCTGCAGCGAGGTCCAGTCGGTGCGGCTGGCTTCGGCCATCACGGTGAAGCGGTCCGTGGCGTAGTAGGTGGCGCTGAAGGTGTCCACGGCCGGCGTGGTGAGCTTGGCCAGCGCGCCGCCATCCAGGAACAGCGGACGGGTCAGCGGATTGGCATCGAATGCGGTGCGGACTGCCGGCGGCACGGTGAAGTCGCCGTCGCCTTCCAGCTCATGATCGATTTCGGAACGGTGCGAGTAGCCCAGCGACCACTTCGCGCTCGGGCGCCAGTTCACGCCGACGATCCAGCCCCAGCCGTTGTCGGTGCCGTTGACGTGCGCCAGGCCATCGTTGCGCTGCGGGCCGTAGGGCGAGCCGGGCGTCAGGCAGGCGGCGGGGTTCTGGCCGCAGATGACGGTGCCGAAGTCGACGGCCTGCGACAGGGTCACGTCCGCATGCTCGTAGACCAGGCCGGCGCCGATCGAGAAGCTGTCGCTCAGTTCGAGCGATGCGGCCAGGGTCAGGTCGATGATCTTCACGTCCGATTCCAGCGCGTGGTAGCGACCCTTCCAGCCGGCGTCGTACTCGGTCTTCAGGCCGAACGGCGCGCTGATCATCGCGCCCAGCGTCAGGTACTCGAAGTCCCCGCTCAGCGGCAGGATGAAGGACGCGGCCGGCACGGCGGCCACGTCACCGGCGTCGCCGCCGTTGCCGCCGGTCAGCGGCTGCTGGAACGGCGTGCCGGTGGCGGCGGTGCCGTTACCGGAGAAGGTGTAGGACAGGTCGATCGCGGTGACGTCGGCCTGCAACGTGCGCTCGGTGAAGGTCGACATGACGGCCGGGTTGTTGACCACGACCGAAGCGTCGCCCTTGGCGGAGGCCGCACCGGCCATCGCGCGGCCCTGGGCCTTGACGCTGTTTTCCTTCAGCTGGAAGGCGGCGGCATGCACGTCGCCGTAGGCCAGCACGCCCGCAATGCCGAGGGCCAGCGCGGAAACGCGGGCCAGGTTCTTGGTGAATTCCATCAGTGATCTCTCCGGAGACGTGGGTAAAAAGTTCGTCTGCGTCGTCCACGGCCGCGGTGTGTAATCCACCTTTCCGACCTGCCGGAAGCCCCTCCCGACATACGACGCCGTATGCAGTATACCTGCTAACCAAACACTAACAATCGGCTGTAAGTCATTGCCCCTATTCAGTTTCGCTGCGCCGCACCATGGGCAGTGCGGCGGCGACCCGGTACAGTGCGGCGCCATGTTCGTTTCCCTGCCTTCCCGCCGGAAACCCCCCGTCCGCTGGGCCACGCCGGCGCTGCTGGTGCTGCTGTCGGCGACGTTCTGCTGGGCGTTGACCCTGGGGGAAGCGGCCAAGGCCCACCTGCTGACCCAATGGGGCGCACTGACCGGCGGCATGGTGGCGCCCGAAGTCTGGCTGGCCTCGCTGCAGCGCGGCACCGTGCTGCGGCTGTTCACGGCGCTGTTCCTGCATGCGGACTGGGCGCACCTGCTGGGCAACCTGGTGTTCCTGCTGATCTTCGGCCTGCCCGCGGAGCGGGCCATGGGGCCGTGGCGGTTCCTGCTGCTGTTCCTGGTGGGCGGCGCAGTGGCCAATGTCGCGGCGGTGCTGAGCATCGGCACGCCGGACCGCGTCATCATCGGCGCCAGCGGCGCCATTTCCGCCGTCATCGGCGCCTACCTGGCCCTGTTCCCGACCGCCAAGCTGGGCGTCGTGCTGCCCCTGGGACTGTTCCTGGAGTTCGTGAAGGCACCGGCTTCGCTGCTGATCGGCATCTGGGCGCTGCTGCAGGTGGTGTTCGCCTATACCGGCCCGGCTTTCGGCGCGGTGGCCTGGTGGGCGCACATCGCCGGCTTCCTGTTCGGCGTGGTGTTCGCGCTATTCGTGCGCGCCGCCATCGCCCGCCGGATGCGCAAGCGACAGGGATACTGAAGGCAGGAGTGAGGGGAGCGCGACGGCAACTGCGGTTTCCACTCACTCCTCACTACTCCTCGCTCACTCCTATAATCCCCGCATGAAGAACACGCTCTACAAGGTCACCTTCCACAACCACACCAAGGTCTACGAGGTGTACGCGCGCAAGGTCGCGGCCAGCGGCCTGTGGGGGTTCACGGAAGTCGCCGAACTGGTGTTCGATGTGCACGAAGGGCTGGTGGTGGACCCCACCGAAGAACGCCTGCGCGATGAGTTCGGCAACACCAAGGTGCTGCACCTGCCGATGCAGAGCATCATCCGGGTGGAAGAAGTGGAACGGAAAGGCCAGTCCGCGATCCGCGATGCCGCCACCGGCGAGAAGGTGGTGACGCCGTTTCCCATGCCGGCCAAGCCGCGCTGACCCGACGCAGGCACGGGGCGGCCCCGCCGGCTCTATGATGGCGCTCCACGCACGGGGCGCCCGATGTCCACCTCACAGCTTTCGGTCTACTTCTTCCTGCAGGCGGGCCTGATCATCGTGGCCTGCCGCCTGGTCGGAAAGCTCGCCCAGCGCCTGGGCCAGCCCCAGGTGGTGGGCGAGATGATCGCCGGCGTGATGCTGGGATCCTCGCTGTTGGGCGCGGTACTGCCCGAAGCGCAGGCGGTCCTGTTCCCCAAGGCGACACTCGACATGCTCTACGTGGGCGGCCAGGTGGGCGTGGGCATGTACATGTTCCTGGTCGGCACGGAATTCCAGGCGGCGCATATCCGCTCGCGCTACCGCAGCGCGATGGCGGTATCGTGGGCCGGCATCGCGGTACCGTTCCTGCTGGCCTTCGCGCTGGCACCGTGGCTGCAGCACGTGCCCGGATTGTTCGCGGATAACGCGCGCTTCCTCGAAGTCGCCCTGTTCCTCGGTGCCGCCATCGCGATCACCGCGTTTCCGATGCTCGCGCGGATCATCCAGGAGCGCGGCCTAGCCGGAACGCCACTGGGCACGCTGGCGCTCACCGCCGGCGCGATGGACGACGCGGCCGCCTGGTGCATCCTGGCGATCGTGCTGGCCAGCTTCGGCGGCAGTTGGGAACAGGCATGGCTGGCGATCGGCGGCGGCATCGCCTACGTCGCCTTCATGCTGCTGGCCGGGCGCCGGCTGCTCGCGCCGCTGGGCGCGCAGATGCCCGCCGAAGGGCCGTTGCCGACGCCGGTGTTCGCGTGGGTGATGGCGACGTTCTTCCTGTGCGCGTGGGCGATGGACGCCATCGGCATCCACGCGGTGTTCGGCGGCTTCATCCTCGGTGTCTGCCTGCCGCGCGGCGCGCTGACCGAACGCCTGCGCGAGCGCCTGCAGGGCATGGTCGTGGTGGTCCTGCTGCCGCTGTTCTTCACCTACTCCGGCTTGAAGACCCAGCTCTCCGTGCTGCTCGATCCCGCCATCCTGATGCCGGCGATCGTCATCCTGTTGGCCTCGTTCGGCGGAAAGGCGATCGCGTGCTGGGCGGCGGCACGGCTGTCCGGCGAATCGCCGCGCGACGCGAAAGCCATCGGCGCGCTGATGAACGCGCGCGGCCTGATGGAGCTGATCATCATCAACATCGGCCTGCAGGCGGGCCTCATCAAGCCCGGCCTCTTCACCATCCTGGTGATCATGGCGATCCTGACCACGCTGATGGCCACGCCGCTGTTCAACCGGATCATGCGCGACCGCCCCGCGCCCGCCCTGCCGGCGACGGGCGGCCCGCCGGCATGAGCCGCGGGACTCAGCGCGGGACGGCGGTCGGTCTGGCGCGCGCGGTGACGGCGAGTTTCTTCAGCTCCGCCAATGCGGCATTCACCGGCGCTTCGCCGTCCAGCACATCGCCGGGCGTGTAGCCCGCCAGGCCTTCTTCATCGCCGCGCAGGTGACCGGGCAGGGTGGCCTCGGTGACATAGAGCTGGCCGTCCTGGCCGACGATGGCATCGGGCGTGCCGTCTTCCGGTTTGACCACCACGTCGGGGACGATGCCGCTGGCCTGGATCGACTTGCCGCTGGGCGTGTAGTAACGGGCAGTGGTGAGCTTGACCGAGTCGCCGTTGTCCAGCGGCAGCACCGTCTGCACGGAGCCCTTGCCGAAGGTGCGGCTGCCGACCACGCGCGCACGGCCGTTGTCGCGCAGCGCGCCGGCCAGCACTTCCGAGGCGCTGGCCGAGCCGGCGTCGACCAGCACCACCACCGGCGCGCCGTTCAGGCGGTCGCCCGGCGTGGCATCGAACTTGGAATCGCTGATCGGCAGGCGCCCCCGCGTGCTGACGATGGTGCCCTTGTCCAGCAGGTCGTCGGCCACCTGCACGGCGGCCAGCAGCAGTCCACCCGGGTTGCTGCGCAGGTCCAGCACCAGCCCGCGCAGGGCACCGCCTTCCTGCAGGCGCTCGAGCTGCTTCTGGAAATCGGCGGCGGTGTCGGTCTGGAACGCGCTGATGCGCACGTAGCCGTAGCCCGGCTCCAGCAGGCGGCCGCGCACGCTGGTCACGCGGATGGTGTCGCGCACCAGGGTGACATCGAACGGCTTAGGCGTGCCCTCGCGCACGATGGTCAGCACGATCTTGCTGCCGGGCGCGCCGCGCAGCGGCTCCATGCCGTCTTCGGCACTGATGGGCTTGCCGTCGATGGCGGTGATGAGGTCGCCGGACCGGATGCCGGCGCGGGCGGCGGGCGTGTCGTCGATGGGCGCGACCACGCGCAGGCTGCGGTCTGGCTCCTGCTGCAGTTCCACGCCGATGCCTTCGTAGGCACCGTTGGCCTGCTCGTCGAACGCCTCCGAATCCGCCTTGTCGAAGTAGGTGCTGTGCGGATCCAGGTCCAGCAGCAGCCCGCGGATCGCGGACTGCATCAGCTGCTTGTCCTCCACCGGCTCCACGTACGCTTCCTTCACCGCATTGAATACGGCGACGTAGCGGCGGATCTCCTCCAGCGGCACCTTCGACGGCGCATTCTCGGCGGCGTCGGGGTCGTCGCTGGGCGCCACCACCGGCGGCGATTCCTGCGGCGCCTGCTGCGCCCGCGCGGGCATGGCCGCGAGCAGCGCGACGGTCAGGAGGGCCAGGGGAAGACGCTGCAGCATGCGGAACTCCGGGTGGGGCCTGGATGGACTCCGCGCACGGTGCGGGAGTTCCCCCGGATTATGCGTGAAGCCGTGCGGCGCGGATGTTCAAGCCCGGTTATGCGCCGCGGCACCGTTCATCGCCGCTGCAGCCACGAGGACGGGTCCACGGGTTGGCCATTGCGGCGCAGTTCGAAGTACAGCGCCGCCTGGCCCTGTCCGCCCGAGGTGCCGACGCGGGCCACCGCATCGCCACGCTTGACCCGGTCGCCGCTGTCCTTGAGCAGGCTGTCGTTGTGCGCGTACAGGCTCATGTAGCCGTTGCCGTGGTCCAGGATCAGGATCAGGCCGTAGCCGGTCATCCATTCGGAGAAGACGACGGTGCCGTCCGCCACCGCCGTCACCGGCGTGCCCGCCGCTGCGCCGATCAACACGCCGGTGCTGGTGCGGCCATCGGGCATGCGGCCGCCGTAACGGGCCAGCAGGCTGCCCGAGACCGGCCAGCCCAGGCCGCCCACCTTCAAGGGCGGCGCCGACGCGACGACGGGTCGCGCAGGCGCGCTGTCGCGCGTGGACCGGCCGGTACCCGCGGCGTTCTCGCGCTTCTTCGCCGCGGCGGCTTCGGCGGCGGCGCGGCGCGCGGCGGCCCGGCGTTCGGCTTCGGCACGCGCGGCGGCGGCGCGCAGGTTGGCGAGCAGGCGTTCCAGCGAACGCGCGTCCTGGCCCAGGGCCTTTTCCTTGGCCGCGCGGTCCTGGTAGCGCTCGTCCAGGTCGGCGACCAGGCTCGCGCGCGTCTTGCGGTCCTTCTCCAGCTGCATGACCGCGTCGCGCTGCTGCGCGCGCGCGGCCTCGAGTTGGGCGCGCCGGGCGACGATCTCCTGTTCCACCTGCTCGAGCGCCGCCAGATCGGTGGACAGCGCGTCGATACGGCGCGCCTGGTCGCGTTGCACGTAGCGATGGTAGGCCAGCAGGCGGTTCGCATCGGCCACGCGGTCCTGCGACAGCAGTACCTTCAGCGGTGCGTCGCCGCCCTGCTGGTAGGCCGCACGCACCAGCGCGCCCAGTTGCGCGCGCTGCCGCTGCTGCTGCGCCTGCAGCGTGTCGCGCCGCTGCTGCAACTCGGCCAGCGCCGCGGCTTCGCGGCGCATGGCGGCCTCCGTCTCGGCCAGCGAACGCGACGTGCGGCCGACCTTCTCGTCGGCCTCGCGCAGCTGGCGGGATGCCGCGCCGCGTTCGCCTTCCAGCTTGCGGCGTTCCTGCGCGATCGATTTCAGTTCGCTGCGCACGCGCTGCAGCTTCTGCTCGGCCTCGCGCGAGGTCTGCGCCGGCGCGGCCGCGACGAACGACACGCCGGCCAGCAGGACCGCGACGCAGGTGGCGCGCAGGCGATGCGGCATCAGGCGACGATCAGGCTGCGGCCGGTCATGTCGGCCGGTTGCGGCAGGCCCAGTAGGTCCAACAGCGTCGGCGCGACATCGCGCAGCGCGCCGCCGCTGCGCAGCGTCGCTGCGCGCTCGCCGACGTAGACCAGCGGCACCGGACCCACGGTATGGGCGGTGTGCGGCTGTCCGGTCTGCGGGTCGCGCATCATTTCCAGGTTGCCGTGGTCGGCGGTGATGATCAGCGCGCCGCCGGCGGCGCGCACCGCGGCGTCGACTTCGCCGATCGCCTTGTCCACCGCCTGCGCCGCCAGGATCGCGGCCTGCAGGTCGCCGCTGTGGCCGACCATGTCGGGATTGGCGATGTTGCAGACGATCGCATCGAAGCGGCCCGAATGGATCGCGGCCACCAGCTTCTCGGTCAGTTCGGGGCAGCTCATTTCCGGCTGCAGGTCGTAGGTGGCGACCTTCGGGCTGGGAATCAGGATGCGTTCCTCGCCGGCGAACACGTCCTCGCGCCCGCCGCTGAAGAAGAACGTCACGTGCGCGTACTTCTCCGTCTCGGCGATGCGCAGCTGGGTCAGGCCGGCCTCGGCCAGCAATTCGCCGAAGGTGTGCCGCAGGTCGTCCGGCGCGAACGCCACCGGCGCCGGCAACTTCGCGTCGTATTCGGTCAGGCAGACGAAACGCGCCAGTGCCGGCACGCGCGCGTGGAATCCGTCGAACGCCGGCGACACGAACGCCGCCGTCAGCTGGCGCGCGCGGTCGGCGCGGAAGTTCATGAACACCACCGCATCGCCATCGGCCATCGGCTGCGCGCCGTCGATGACGGTCGGCAGCACGAATTCGTCGTTCTCGCCGCGCGCGTACGCCGCTTCCAGCGCGGCGACGCCGCTGGGTGCGTGGTGGTCGCTGCTGGCTTCGACCATCGCATCCCACGCCAGGCGCACGCGGTCCCAGCGCTTGTCGCGGTCCATCGCGTAGTAACGGCCACTGACCGAGGCGATGTGCGCATTGCCGAGCTTGGCGCACAGCGCCTGCAGCGCAAGCAGGCTGGGTTCGGCCGACTTCGGCGGCGTGTCGCGGCCATCGAGGAAGGCGTGTACCGCCACGCGCGGCACGCCCTGGCGCTTGGCCAGCTCCAGCATCGCGAAGATGTGCTGCTCATGGCTGTGCACGCCACCCGGCGAGAGCAGGCCGAACACGTGCAGGGTCTTGCCGTCGGCCTTGGCGGCGTCGCACGCGGCCACCAGTTCGGCGTTGGCGAAGAAGCTGCCATCCTCGATGGCGGCGTCGATGCGGGTCAGGTCCTGGTAGACGATGCGGCCGGCGCCCAGGTTCATGTGGCCCACTTCGGAATTGCCCATCTGTCCGTCCGGCAGGCCGACATGGCGGCCCTCGGTGTGGATCAGCGTGTGCGGCGCGGTGGCCAGCAGGCGCCGCCAGTTCGGGAGCTCGGCCTGCGCGAGCGCGTTGTCGGTGGGATCCTCACGGTGGCCCCAGCCATCCAGGATCAGCAGCACGACAGGCTTGGGACGTTTCACGGACGCGGGGGATGCGGACACGGCGGATTCCGGTGACTTCAGGCAGGTGCCGATTGTAGCGAAGCGTGCTCCCATGCAGGCCGATGCGGCGTCTTTAAACCCTCGGGCATGCCGCCGCATCAGACCGATACGAGACCACCCGAGAGGCAACCCCATGACCCGTACCCGTACCGCACTGCTGCTGACCCTGGCCCTGGCCACCACGCCCGCCCTGGCCCAGCAGGATGTTTCCAAGGTGAACGGCAGCGTTTCCGCCGACGCCGGCCAGGCCTATGGCGACCTGGAAACCGTCAATGGCAGCGTCAGCATCGCCGCCGGCGCCACTGTCGAGGACGCCAGCACCGTCAACGGCAGCATCACCGTGGGCGACAAGGCCCAGGCCGCCTCCCTGGAGACCGTCAACGGCGCGATCCGCATCGGCAAGGACGTGCAGGTGCGCAAGGACGTGGAAACCGTCAACGGCAGCATCTTCACCGACCGCGGCACGACCATCGGCGGCAACGTCGACACCGTCAACGGCGCCATCGGCCTGGTCGGCACCCAACTGGCCGGCGGAATCGAAACGGTCAACGGCGACATCACCGTGGGCATCGGCTCGCACGTGAAGGGCGGCATCAAGGTGGAGAAGCCGCGTGGATGGAGCATGAAGCCGCGGCGCGATCCGCGCATCATCATCGGACCGAACGCCGTCGTCGAAGGTCCGCTGGTGTTCGAGCGCCCCGTCACGCTGTACGTGCACACCAGCGCCAGGATCGGCGCGGTAACCGGCGCCACCGCCAAGCCGTTCAGCACCGACACCGCGCCGACCGAGTGAATCCGTGCACCGGCGGCGCCGGCACAGGTCCGGGCTGCCGGTTATGGCTAGAATCGGGATTCCTTTCGTTGAGGAATCCCGATCGATGTCCCGCAAGTTGATGCTGGTGCTTGCCGCCACGGCCGCATTGGCCGCGTGCAAGCGCGAACCCGAGGCGCCCGCCGCCGCGCCCGAAGCCGCCACGCCGCCCGCCGCGGCGCACACCTTCACCGCCGACATCACCGAGGCCGACTTCGCCGACATGGTGAAGGCGCTGTCGTCCGATGAATTCGAGGGCCGCGCGCCCGGCTCCGTGGGCGAGGAGAAGACCACCGCCTACCTCGAAGCGCAGATGAAGCGCATCGGCCTGCAGCCGGGCAACAACGGCAGCTATTTCCAGGACGTGCCGATGGTGGAAACCACCGCGGACGAAGCCGCCACCACGATGACCCTGGCCACCGCCAAGGGCGACCATGCGCTGAAGTTCGGCACCGACTACGTCATCGGCACCCGCACCGGCCAGACCGAGGTGAAGCTGGACGCCAGCGACATGGTGTTCGTCGGCTACGGCGTGGACGCGCCGGAACAGCAGTGGAACGACTACGCCGGCCAGGACTGGACCGGCAAGACGGTGGTGATGTTCGTCAACGACCCGGGCTTCCACGCCAAGGACGAAGCGCTGTTCGGCGGCAACCGCATGACCTATTACGGCCGCTGGACGTACAAGTTCGAGGAAGCCGCGCGCAAGGGCGCCGCCGCCGCGCTGATCGTGCACGACACCGCCGGCGCCAGCTATGGCTGGGACGTGGTGAAGAACTCCTGGGCCGGCCCGCAGTACGACCTGCCCGCGAAGGACGACCCGGAGAAGCGCATCCCGCTGCAGGGCTGGCTGAGCGCGGAAGCGGCCAGGCAGCTGTTCGCCGACGCCGGGCTCGACCTGGACGCCGCCTACGCCAGTGCGGGCAAGCGCGGCTTCAAGCCGGTGCCGCTGAAGGCCAAGGCGACGGTGTCGCTGAAGAGCAGCATCACCGAGAAGACCTCGCGCAACGTGATCGGCGTGCTGCCGGGCGCCACCAAGCCCGACGAAGCCGTGCTGTACATGGCGCACTGGGACCACCTGGGCAAGCACGAGGGTGAGGAAGGCGACAACATCTACAACGGCGCCGTCGACAACGCGACCGGCGTGGCCGGCATCCTGGAGATCGCCGAAGCCTTCGCCCACCAGGATCCGAAGCCTGCGCGTTCGGTGGTGTTCGTGGCGGTGACGCTGGAGGAATCGGGGCTGCTCGGCTCCAAGTACTACGTCGCCCACCCGACCTTCCCGATGGACAAGATCGCCGGCGTCATCAACCTGGACGCGATGAGCGTGGGCGGCAAGTCGCGCGACTTCGTCGTCACCGGCAAGGGCAATTCGGAGCTGGAGGACATGCTGAAGGTCTACGCGGACCAGCAGGGCCGCGTACTCACCGAGGAAGGCAACCCGGCCGGCGGTTACTACTTCCGCAGCGACCACTTCAACTTCGCCAAGGCCGGCGTGCCGGCGCTGTATGCCAAGGGCGGCAACGACCTGCTGGAAGGCGGCGTGGAAGCCGGCAAGGCGGCGAGCGAGGAGTACGCCAAGCGCTACCACCAGGCCAGCGACGAAATGCACGAGGGCTGGAAGCTGGACGGCGTGGTGCAGGACCTGCAGGCGCTGTACGGCGTCGGCAAGGACCTGGCCGTCGAAGACAAGTGGCCGAACTGGTACGAAGGCAACCCCTTCAAGGCCGCGCGCGACACGATGATGAAGGCGGAGCCGGCCAAGCAGTAAGCCGCGTTCCGATGCGATATGAAAACGGCGCCGAAAGGCGCCGTTTTTTCTTTCTGATCCTGCGACCGACCCTCGAACGCTCACCGTGGGAGCGACGTAAGTCGCGATGAAGCACTAGCGATCGCCCATCGCGACTTACGTCGCTCCCACGACAATCCCGCCTCCGGTGCTCCATCCATTGCGCCCCCTCGCATGCCTCCTCCGGCGTCGGGGGAAGATGCAAGCATGGACGCCAACCGACTCCCCGCACTACCCTGCGCCATCCTCGGAGGGAAACGTCATGTCGATCGCTTACTGGTGCATCCTGGTCACCGCGCTGCTGCCGTACCTGTGGGTCTTCATCGCCAAGCGCTCGGGCGATCGCTACAACAACCGCAATCCGCGCGCCTGGATGGCCAAGCAGGAAGGCAACTACAAGGTGCAGCGCGCCAATGCGGCGCACCTCAACGGTTTCGAGGCGTTCCCGGCGTTCGTGGCCGGCGTGCTGATGGCGCAGCTGGCCGGCGTGCCGGCGGACACCATCACACCGCTGGCCATCGGTTTCGTCGTCGCGCGCGTGCTTCATGGCGTGTTTTACCTAACCGACAAGCACTCGCTGCGGAGCCTCTCGTGGCTGGTAGGCATGCTGTGCGCCGTGGGGCTCATGGTGCTGGCGGCGCTGCGGGTCGCGTGAGCCCTGGATCAAGGTCGGCGCGCGGCACCAACAGGTCTTCCAGGAAGAAGGCGGCCAGTTCGGACCGTCCGGCCAGCCCGGCCTTGGCATAGATCGACGCGGACTGCGCGCGCACCGTCTTCTCGTGGGTGCCGCGCAGATCCGCGATCTCCCGCAACCCCAGGCCCTTCAGCAGCAGGAAAGCGACCTCCTTCTCGGCGGGCGACAGGCGCCATCCATCCAGCTGCGCGTCGATCGAGCGCGACAGCCCTTCGACGTGACGTCGCGCCTGCTGCCGCCAGGCCTCGGCCTGCGCACGCACCCGGCTGAGGTCTTCCGCCTGCCGGACCAGACGGCGGCGCAGGCGCAGCGTGCTGCGCAGCAGGTGCACGGCGCCCAGCAGGGCCAACCCGGCCGCCAATATTTCCAGCGCCACGTGCCAGGCGGAAGCGCCCTGCCGCAGGTCGCCCACGACATCCATCACCACCAGCAGCGCGATCAGCAGCAGGACGCCCGCGATGACGCCACGTTCGCTGCCCTGCAGGGGACGACGCTCAATCGTGGGGGACATCCTCGGCCCGCTCCTCGCGCGCATGCGCTTCATGTTCGGCCTGCTCATCGTCGGCCCCACTCCGTTCCCCGTACCCTTCGTCCGCCTCGCGGAGCATCAGCGTCTGGCTGAAGAGCGTGACCTGGCCACGGCCGGCATCGTAGCGACTGGCAACGCCTGCGCCCACCGCCACCAGCACCGCGACAAACGCCATCGCCACCCCCGCGTGCGGGCGCACGTCGGTCTCTCCGGCGGGAATGCCGCGCTTGCGCCCGGTGACCATGCTCAACGGAAGCGCGTCGCGGTGTCGCAGTACGTGCACCAGCACGCCGGCCACGTGCAGCAGCGCCACGGCCAGGAAGGCGTTGGCGAGCACCTCGTGGACCTCCTCGACCGCGTGCGGTGCCACGCCCGCGACCATCGCCAGTCCGGTGGCCGCCATGCCCAGGCCCAGCCCCATCATCACCAGCGCCGCCCAGCTGGAGGCGGGGTTGTGTCCCGCCCACGTCCGCACCTGGCCGGCCAGCACGCCACGCAGGTAGCCCACCAGCGCGGCAGGGCTCAGGCTGAAATCCGACAGCCGGGCGTGACGCGTTCCCGCCACCCCCCACACCAGGCGCAGCAGCACCGCCGCCGCCAGCAGGCCGCCGGCCAGCATGTGCAGCACGAACCGCGGCGACGCGTCGTCGACCGTACTGCCGATAGTGTACGCGGCGACGAACAGGCCGGCGAAGGTCCAGTGGAAGACCCGCGTGGGCAGGTCGTAGATGCGGGGAGAGGACATGGCGACGCGCTCCGGGGGAAGGGTGCCCACCTTCGCGCCGACATGCTGCGGCGTCATCGGACAAATGCCGCATCCCTTCCGCATCAAGGCGTTACCGGATCAGCGCAGATCCTCTTCCCAGCCGAACAGGGCGAAGGCCTTGCGGAACTCCGCATCCAGCGGCGCCACGGCCTCGATCCTTTCGCCGGTGGCCGGGTGCGGGAACGACAACCGCACCGCGTGCAGCAGCATGCGGTGCACGCCCTGCATGCGGAAGTGGCGGTTGTGCCGCCCATCGCCGTGGCTGGTGTCGCCGATCAGGTGATGGAAGGCGTGCTTCAGGTGCCGGCGGATCTGGCGGAAGCGTCCGGTCTCCGGCTGGCAGCGCAGCAGCGCATAGCGCGAAGTCTCGAACCCCCCCGACGGCAGCGGCAGCTCGCCCATCGCCAGGCGGACGAAGCGCGTCACCGACGGCTTCTTCTCCGGCTTGCCCGGGCCACCATCCAGCGGATGGTCGACGGTGAAATCCGGTTCCGGCCAGCCGCGGCAGAGGGCCAGGTAATCCTTCTCCACGACGCGCGACATGAACACCTTGCCCAGCGCCGACGCGCTGTCGCGGTCGAACGCCACCAGCAAGCAGCCGCTGGTGGCGCGGTCCAGCCGATGGATCAGGAAAATGGGCTTGCCGAACTGCACGCGCAGGCGGTCGGCAACGAAGTCGGTCTCGCCACCCGCCAGCTTGCTGTCGTGCGCCATCACGCCCGCGGGCTTGTCGACCACCGCGATCTGCGCATCCGCATACAGCACCGGCAATGCGCCGTCGTCCGCCTTCGTCTCACGGTAATCCATGAATCTGCGCGCCTTTCGAATCTGCGAAACTCGGGGTTCGCCGCACGCGATGGACGCACGCGGCCCCGATGGAGAATTGAGGATGAAGTCACCCCGTTTCATTGTCGCACTCGGCCTGGCCGTGACGCTCGCCCTGGGCCAGCCGGCCTGGGCCGATGCCTCCGCCACGCTGCCCAGGGGTGTCGCCGCCGGCCCCAGCATCGAAGGCATCAGCGAGTACACGCTGCCCAACGGCCTGCGCGTGCTGCTGTTCCCCGACGCCACCAAGCCCACCGTGACCGTCAACCTGGTCTACGGCGTGGGTTCGGTGCACGAGAACTACGGCGAGACCGGCATGGCCCACCTGCTGGAACACCTGCTGTTCAAGGGCACGCCCACGCAGTCGGACATCAGCGGCGAAATGAAGAAGCGCGGCATCGACTTCAACGCCACCACCGGCCTGGACCGCACCAACTACTTCGCCTCCTTCCCGGCCAACGCCGACACCCTGGAGTGGGTGCTGAAGATGGAAGCCGACCGCATGGTCAACTCGAACGTGGCCAGGAAGGACCTGGACAGCGAGATGACCGTGGTACGCAACGAACTGGAAGCCGGCGAGAACAATCCCGCCGGCGTGCTGTTCCAGCGCATCCGCTCCACCGCCTTCCTGTGGCACAACTACGGCAACACCACCATCGGTGCGCGCAGCGACGTGGAAGGCGTACCGATCGACAAGCTGCAGGCGTTCTACCGCCAGTGGTACCAGCCGGACAACGCCACCCTGGTGATTGCCGGCCGTATCGACAGCGCCGATGTGCTCGCCCGCGTGGCGCGCCACTTCGGCCCGCTGAAGAAGCCCGCGCGCGTGCTGCCGCGCTTCTACACCACCGAACCCGCCCAGGACGGCGAGCGTGAGGTCACCGTGCGTCGCGTCGGCAACCTGCGCCTGGTCGCGGCCGCCTACCACACCCCCGCGCTGGCGCACCCCGACAGCGCGCCGCTCAGCGTCCTGGCCAACGTGCTGGGCCACACGCCCGGCGGGCGCCTGCACAAGGCGCTGGTGGAAGCCAAGCTGGCCGCGGCCGCCGGTGCCAATGGCGAGTCCATGCGCGACCCGGGCCTGCTGACCGCCATCGCGGTGGTACCCAACGACGGCGATGCCGCCAAGGCCGAAGCCGAACTGCTGAAGCAGGTCGAGCAACTCGCCGCGCGCCCGATCACCCAGCAGGAAGTGGACGAAGCCAAGCAGCGCATCGGCAACGCATACGAGCTGTACTTCACCGACGTCAATGCCGTGGGCATGGGCCTGGCGGAGTTCCAGTCCGCCGGCGACTGGCGCCTGCTGTTCACCAGCCGCGATGCGGTGGAGAAGGTCACCGTCGCCGACGTCAACCGCGTCGCCGCCGCCTACCTGAAGTCCAGCAACCGCACGCTGGGCCGCTTCGTACCGACGCCCGCGCCGGACCGCGTGGAGATCCCCGCCGCACCGCCGGTGGCCACGCTGGTCGATGGCTATACCGGACGCGCGGCGGTCAGTGCGGGCGAAGTGTTCGACCCCTCGCCGGCGAACATCGATGCGCGCACCCAGACCTTCACCCTTGGCGACGGCCTGAAGGTCTCGCTGCTGCCGAAGAAGACCCGTGGCGGCACTGTCATCGTCGATGCGAATTTCCGCTTCGCCGACGAAGCCGCGCTGAAGGGGCGCGAAGGCGCCGCCGGCATCGCCGGCGCCATGCTGATGCGCGGCAGCAGGACCATGACGCGCGAGCAGATCGACCAGCGCCTGGAGCAGCTGAAGACCCAGGGCAGCGTGGGCGGCGGCCTGCAGGGCGCCACCATCGGCCTGCAGACGCGGCGCGAGCACCTGGCCGACGCGTTGGCGCTGGCGGCCGACGTGCTGCGCAACCCGGCGTTCCCGGAGAGCGAATTCGAGCAGCTGCGCACGCAGGCCATCACCGGCATGGAGGCCTCGCGCTTCGAGCCCGGCGCCATCGCCGGCCGCGCCCTGGCGCAGTACTTCGATCCGTGGCCGGCCGACCATCCGCTGCGCAACCGCACGCTGGACGAATCGCTGGCCGAACTGAAGGCGCTGAAACTGGAGGACGTGCGCGCGTTCCATCGCGACGTCTACGGCACTGCCCACGGCGAGATCGCCATCGTCGGCGACTTCGATGCCGCCGCCGTGCGCGCGCAGCTGGAACAGCTGTTCGCCGGCTGGAAGAGCGGCAAGCCGTACGCCTCCATCCCCACGCAGTACACCGATGTGGCGGCGAAGCAGGCCCGCTTCGAAACCCCGGACAAGCCCAATGCCGTCCTGCTGGCCCGCCACAACCTGCCGCTGAAGGTCACCGACGCCGATTATCCCGCGCTGGTGGTGGCCAACCGCATCTTCGGTGGCGGCGCGTTGAAGTCGCGCCTGGGCGATCGCATCCGTCAGCAGGAAGGCCTCAGCTATGGCGTCTCCAGCGGCGTGCGCGCCGACGACAGCCTGACCGGCAAGGACAACGCCGGCAGCTTCAGCATCCAGGCCATCGCCGCGCCGGAGAACATGGCGAAGGTCGAGGCGCTGGTGCGCGAGGAGCTGGCCAGGCTGGTCAAGGACGGCATCACCGCCGAGGAGTTGAAGGACGCCGTGGCCGGCACGCTGACCGAGCGCCAGCAGGCGCGCGCCGAGGACGGCACCGTCGCCGGCATGCTGGCCGACCAGCTGTTCTACGGCCGCACCATGCAGTTCACCGCCGAGCTGGACGCGAAGTACGCCGCGTTGACGGTGGACCAGGTGAACGCCGCGATCCGCACGTACTTCAAGCCGGACGCGCTGAGCGTGTTCCTGGCGGGCGACTTCGCAGGGAAGGCCGGAGCAGCGGCTACCGCGGCGCCGACGAAGTAGACCGCACGACGTGACACGGAACGGCCCCGCAAGGGGCCGTTTTCGTTTTCGCGCTCGCAGAAGATCCTTTCCCGCAGATGTTCCCCTCTCCCCGCAAGCGGGGCGAAGGCAAAAGCCGTCATCGCGCACCTGAACGTCGCGAAGGCCTGGCGAGCCCCCTCCGGCTCAATTTTGAGCCTTGCACACCGGCTTCGGGGCCCGGCGATGGAGCGCGGAGGCGATCTTCCGCTTCCGCCGTTACGGCAACCGCAGCGTCGCCACCAGCGGGAAGTGGTCGGAGGGGTACCGATTGTTCCAGCGCGTGGTCACCGAGGTGATCGACTGCAGCTGCGCGCCGCGGACGAAGATCCAGTCGATGCGCCGGTCGGCCCTGCCGGTGAATCCATGGAAGGTGGCGTCGATGCCTTCCACGCGCGGCGCGGTGGTCCACGCATCCTGCAATGTGCCGGCGAGCACCGCATGCGCGTCGCTGTCGGGCGTGGTGTTGAAATCGCCGGTCAGTACCACCGGCACATCGTCCGGCAGCGTCGCCAGGTGGCGCGCGATGGCCTGCGTGCCCTTCAGGCGCGCGGCTTCATCCTCGTCGCGGTACGGCAGGTGGGTGTTGAACAGGTAGAAGCGCCTGCCGTCGCTGCGCTGTTCGAACAGTGCCCACGTCACCATGCGGGGATGGGGGTGGCCCCAGGTGATGCTGCCCGCCACGTCGGGCGTGTCGGACAACCAGAAGTCGCCGGACTCGACCACCGTCAGCCGATCCTTCCGGTAGAACACGCCCATGTGTTCGCCGCCGCCATCGGCCTCGCGCCCGCGGCCGAACCAGGCGTACTGCGGCAGTTCGCGTGCGAGGTAGTCGGCCTGCGCCTTCACCAGCTCCTGCAAGCCGATCACATCGGGCTGTTGCTCGCGCAACATGCGCACCGCAAGCGGTTTGCGCGTCTCCCAGTAGTCCACACCGTCGCTCTCCGCCGGCAGGCGGATGTTGAAGCTCATCACCGAAAGGGGATCGGTGGCACGTGCCTGCATCGACGCGAGGCCCAGCAGGCCTGCCAGCACCAGACTCCAACGGCTCATGAGCGATTCCATGATGGCGGGCCGCCATTGTCGCGCAGGCGACGCTTGAACCGCGAGCGAACGCGGGGCCGGCCTGCATCCATCGCTGGCGTTCGCTCATGCAAGATGCGTCCATCGGAAGAAGGAAACTCCATGCTCGCAAACACCCTGATCTTCGTTCTGGCCACCGCCGCGTCCGGGCAGCCTCCGCCTCCCGTGACCCTCACCCTCGACACGGGCACGCAGGCACCCGCGGATCCGGTGACCGCCTGTGCGGCGCGCCGCCTCAAACCCTTCGTCGGCCCGTACGGCGTACAGCAGGCATGGCCGGTGATGGCATCGCCGCCCGCGGGGCTGCATCACACGATGGGAACCCCGCTGTCCGACACCGGCATGATCGCCGACGGCTACCAGCAGTTCCTGCATGTCGACACCGCTGCACGCGCGGTCTACGTGGTCGAGCAGGGCGGCTTCGCCGGTACGTTCAAGGTGTATGGTCCGTTGCCGCTGCCGCAGTGCCCGTCCGGCGTCGATACCGTAGCGCAGCCGGCGTCGCCGCGCTGAGCGGCGACGGGAGCCCGTCCTGGGAGCTCGGGTTTATGCCGAACGCCGCTGGCCGCCGTGCGTGCTCTCGGCGATTTCTTCCACCAGCTTCGCGCAGAACGCAGGCAGGTCCTTCGGCGTGCGGCTGGTCACCAGGCCCTTGTCGACGATCACCTCGTCGTCTTTCCAGTTCGCACCCGCGTTCTCCAGGTCCTTGCGGATGTTGGGTACCGAGGTGACGGTGCGGCCACGCAGCACGTCGGCATTGGCCAGCACCCAGGGGCCGTGGCAGATCGCACCGACCGGCTTGCCGGCCTCGAAGAACCCGCGGGTGAAGGCCAGCGCCTGATCGTCCACGCGCAGCGCATCGGGATTGAACAGGCCGCCGGGAATGACCAGCGCGTCGTAGTCCTTGGCCGACACCTCGGACAGCACATGATCCACTTCGACCTGATCGCCCTTGTCGAAGTGCTTGAAACCCTGGATGCGGCCGCCGTCCAGCGAGACGATGTCCACGTCGGCCTTGTGCTCGCGCAGCGCGCGCAGCGGCTCGGTGAGTTCGGACTGCTCGAATCCATCGGTAGCGAGGATGGCGACGCGCTTTCCGGTGAGGTGGCTCATGGCGTGTGCTCCTTCAGTGGGGAAGAGCGACCACCGTAGTCCCCGCGATGCGCACGAGGCGCGAAGGAATCGTTGCGAACGCGTCAATGCGCACGGACGCCGTGCTTCAATGGCGCTCCCGTTCATCACCCAGGGCTTCCGGATGGCGCGTCGCTTCAGCGTGGTGCTGCGCAGCGTGCTGGCACTTGCGCTCGCCGCGGTCGCGGTGCCGATGGTGAACCTGGCCGGCGGCGAGCTCGCGGACCTGCTGCGACTGCTGCGGGGAGGTGATGCGCGACTGGCCTACGACCTGCTTTGGGTGTTCCTTGCCGGCGTGGCGGGCAGCGCGCTGATGGTCGGCGTGGCAGCTGTGGCAAAGACGGCACACGCATGGGTGTTGTTCGCGCTGTATCTGGCGCTGGGCCTCTACGTGACGGTGATGGCGTGGGACGACTTCCCGCGCTGGTTCACCCTCGCCTGCCTGCTGACGCTGCCGCTGCAGGTGTGGCTGGGCTGGTGGCTGGCCTGGGGTCGGCGACGCGCCTGACCGCGCGTCAGCGCCGCGGCCACGCCGCCAGCAGCGCCCACAGGCCGCCGATGCCGGCGATCCAGGCCGAGGCCGGCACGTCGAGCAGGCGCGGACCGCCGGCTTCCAGCGCATACAGCACCGCCGCGACGATCAGCAGGCCCACACCGAGGATGGCGGCCACCACGCGGCGCTGCAGGCCCTTCATGGTCTGCGTCAGTTCGGTGAGGTCGCGGGACCGCATCGACAGTTCGTGGCGGCCCTCCACCTGCTGGCTCAGCCACGCATGCACCAGGCGCGGCATGTCCGGCGCGTGGGTCATGATCTCGGGCAGGCGCTTGCGGAATTCCTGCGCGGCACGCTGCGGGCTGTAGCGCTCCACCAGGATGCGTTCCAGCACCGGCTTGGCCACGGCCCAGATGTCGATCTGCGGGTCCAGCTGGCGGCCCACGCCTTCGATGTTGAGCAGGGTCTTCTGCAGCAGGATCAGCTGCGGCTGCAGGGTCAGTTCGTAGCGCTGCGCGGTGCGGAACAGCTTGGCCAGCACTTCGGCCAGCGAGATCTCGCTGAGCGGGCGGGTGAAGTACGGCTCGCACACCGCGCGCGCGGCGGCTTCCAGTTCGTCGATGCGGATGTGCGCGGGCATCCAGCCGGCCTGCACGTGCAGCTCGGCGATGCGGCGATAGTCGCGATTGAAGATCGCCATGAAGTTCTCGGCGAGCCAGTACTGGTCGTCGCGCGAGAGCTGGCCCATGATGCCGAAATCCAGCGCGATGAAGCGCGGATCGGTCTTGCGTTCGGGATCCACCCAGATGTTGCCGGCGTGCGCATCGGCGTGGAAGAAGTTGTCGCGGAACACCTGCTGGTAGAACACGCGCACGCCCTTGGCGGCGAGCGCCTTGCGGTCGATGCCGGCCGCGTCCAGCGCGGCGATGTCGTCCGACGGGATGCCGCGCACGCGCTCCATCGTCATCGCGCCCTGCGCCGTGTGCGACCAGATCACTTCCGGCACGTACAGGTCGGGCGACCCGGCCCAGTTGCGGCGCAGCAGGCTGGCATTGCCGGCCTCGCGCTGCAGGTCGAGTTCGGCGGCCAGCGTGTTCTCGATCTCGGCCACGATCTCGCGCGGGCGGATCTTGTCCGCGTTGGGATGCGCGCGCTCGACGATGGCGGCGATGCTCTCCAGCAGCGCGATGTCGCCGGCGATCTGGCTGCCGATGTCCGGGCGCAACACCTTCACCACCACCTCGCGCCCGCCCGGCAGCGTGGCGGCGTGCACCTGCGCGATGCTGGCAGACGCCAGCGGCGTGGTGTCGAAGGTCTCGAAGGCGTCGCGGATGTCGCGAGAGAGCTCCTGCTCGACCCGCGCACGCGCGCGCTCGCCGTCGAACGGCGCCACCCGGTCCTGCAGCAGGGTCAGCTCTTCGGCGATGTCGGGCGGGATCAGGTCGCGCCGCGTGGACAGGATCTGGCCGAACTTCACGAAGATCGGGCCCAGTTCCTGCAGCGCCAGCCGCAGGCGCGCACCCCGCGGCTGTGCGGCGATCTCGGCCGATGCGCGCGGCACGAAGGGACGGGCCAGCCTCAGCCAGCGCTCGACCGGCGTGCCTTCCAGCAGGTCGTCGAGGCGATAGCGCAACAACACGCGACCGATGCGGCTGGCCCGCAGCAACGACTTCATGCGCGGTGCTCCACGCGGGCGGCGAGGCGACCGATGCGCACGGCGAGGCGTTCGACGTCGTCGCGGATGGCGTCGACATCGTCATGGAAGGCGTTGAGTTCTTCGCGGCCGACCACGTCGCGCGATTCCTCGGTGACGTACTCGGCGGCGCTTCCTGCCAGGCTGCCTGCGGCGACACGCGCCTGCTGCAGGCCTGCGCGCACGGCATTGGCGACCTGCACGCCGACGATGTCGCCGAACACCCGGGTGAAGGGCAGCGACCAGTCGGGATCGAAACGGGTGGCCAGCGTCTGCAGGCGGCGCGCCAGCTCGGCGTCGCCGGACACCTTCACCTTGCCGACCGGCGTGGCGTGGTCGCGACGGAAGAACGGCAGTTGGGCCAGCAGGCCGCCCAGCGTGCCGCGCACGGCCAGGTCGGCCTCCAGCACTTCGCTGGCGGGGCCGACCTGCAGTCGGCCGCCCCCGACCATGATGTCCATCGCCAGGGACGGCGCGTCCACGGCTACCTGGATGCGGCGTCCCTCCAGCGGACGCAGCGCGGCTTCGGTATCGGGATCCAGGGCGAGGGCGTGGTTGAGCGCGGTTTCCAGCGCACGGCCGGCGAGCGGCTTGAGGGCATCGAACGGAGACAGGTCCATGCGGCCATTCTAGCGGCAAAGCCTGCACGCCCCGCCCGCCCGTTCGCCCGCTTCATGCAGGCTCGGGGCGGGCTCGACGGCGTCCTGCCGTCCCGGCGGAAAGAGACGGTGACGCGTCAGACGCGCTTGCCGCGCAGCAGCGAGATGATCGCCAGGATCACGAACACGACGAACAGCACCCACGCGATGTTGGTGGCGGCGCCGGCGATGCCGCTGAAGCCCAGCACGGCGGCGATCAGGGCGATGACGAAGAAGATGATGGCGTAGCGCAGCATGGAAACTCCCTTTGGCATGTGGCCAGTGGTACAGCCGTTAGTGGCGTGCGCCATGCTGGAATGCGGGAAGTCGTCGCCGCGTGATTGTCGCGCGGCGCGATATGGACGACCTTCAGCGTCGTGATTCGTGCGTGAAGGCTCAGGGGCTCGACTACCGCCCCTGTCCCGTCCGGAATGCTGTATCGGATCCGTCGACTGCGTGGCCGCGCAGCAGCACGCTCATCGACGCGCATGCGGCGAGGTGTGCGAGCCGCGGGCTGAAGCCCCTCCTACACGGGATGATCGCGCAGCCAGGCCTTCAGGCGTTCGAAGCCGGCGTCCATCGACACGCGTGGCACGTAGCCGAAGTCACGGCGTGCCGGCGCCATGTCGTACCAATGCGCGGTACTCAACTGCTCGGCGAGAAAGCGTGTCATCGGCGGTTCGCCCTTCAGCGGCAGCACCGTCCACAGCGCCTCGCACACCGCGCCGACACGGTAGGCCGCCTTGAACGAGAGGTGCTTGTCCACGTGCGGAGCGCCGGCCGTTTCCAGCAGCGCGTTGAGCAGCTTGCGCATCGGCCAAGGTTCGCCGTTGGAGATGAAGTAGGCCTTGCCCGCGCAGGCGGCACCCGGCGCGAGATGGTCGAAAGCGTCGAAGTGCGCCTGCGCGGCGTTATCGATGTAGGTGGTATCGACGTGGTTCTCGCCGCTGCCGACGATGCGCAGGCGGCCGGCGCGCGCGCGCGACACCAGCCGCGGCAGGATCTGGTGATCGCCCGGGCCCCAGATCAGGCGCGGCCGCAGCGCCACTGTCGCCAGTGATGCGTCGTTGGCGGCGAGCACCGCCTTCTCGGCGATGGTCTTGGTGGTGGCATAAGGTGCCTTGAAGCCTTCGCCGTACGGAACGCTGTCGGCAGTGCCGCCCTCCACCGGATGGATGGCGCGATGGGTCACGCTGGGGGTGGAGGTGTAGACCAGCCGCGCGATGCCGTGCAGCCGGCAGGCATCCAGCACGTTCTGCGTGCCGACCACGTTGGCATCGTGGTAACTCTTGTAGCTGCCCCAAGCGCCGGCCTTGGCCGCATTGTGGAAGATCGCGTCCACGCCGTCGGCGGCATGCCGCACCGCGTGCGCATCGGCGAGGTCGCCCTGCACCTGGCCCACGCCGAGTTCGCGCAGCACGGGGTAGTAACCGCGGTTGAGGCTGATGACCTCATGCCCGCGTTCGACCAGGCCGCGGCACAAGGCCTGGCCCAGAAAGCCACCACCGCCGGTGACGAGGATCTTCATGCGTGCGGCTCCTTCTGCGCAGCGGCCCATGCGGCCAGCGTCTCGCGGCCGATCTTGGCGTTGTGGCGGATATCCACCGGAAAGCCCGGGTGCGGCAGGAACCTGGCGATGCGCGCGGTGTGCGGATGACGTGCGCCGATGGCGCGCAGGTCCGCCTCCACCCGCGCGCGGTCGACGCCGACACCGAGCTGCAGTTCGTAGCAGAGCACCGGCGTTTGGCGTCCGGGTTCGCCGACCCCGACCAGCGCGGTGCGGCGGACCTGGGGATGCGTATTGAACACGGGTTCGACCTGTTCGGTGTAGAGCGGGCCGTCGGCGGTTTCGACGCGCTGTGTCTTGCGGCCACAGAACCACAGCCGGCCCTCGCCATCGAACCAGCCCACGTCGCCCATGCGATGCACGATGCGCTCGCCACCGTCGGGCAACGCTTCGCGGATCTTGGCGATGCGCGTGGCCGCATCGCGGCGGAAATAGGTATCGGTGGCGGTCGGCCCGGCGACGGTGATTTCGCCGACCTCGCCATCGGGCACTTCGTCGACGTCGTTCCAGTCGGCGATCGGCGCATCGACGATGCGGATGATGCGGACCTCGTTCGGCGGCACGGCACGACCGACGCAGGTGCCGGCGCCGGCCTCGGTGGCGGCGCGCGTGGATTCCAGTTCACGGCCTTCGATGACGGCAACGGGCAGGCATTCGGTGGCGCCGTACGGCGTCCAGAACTGCGCGCCGTCCGGCAGCAGGGTGCGGATCTTCGCCACGGTGTCCGGCGGCACCGGGGCACCGGCGGAGGTCACGCGCTGCACGGTGGGCAGCGGCGCGCCGTGGTCGGCCAGCACCTTCATCAGCGCCGGCGAACCGAACAGCTGGGTGACGCCGAAACGCGCGATGGCCGCGTGCAGCTTGTCCGGATCGGCGCTGGCAGGACGCGTGGGGTCCATGTCGGGAATCACCGAGGTCAGCCCCAGCGCAGGATCGAACAGCGCGAACGGCGGGAACGTCGGCAGGTCCACGCCGCCGGGCTGCATGCCGAACGCGTTGCGCAGCAGCTCGATCTGGGCGACGAAATGGCGATGGCGGTACACCACGCCCTTCGGCACGCCGGTGGAGCCGCTGGTGAACAGGATGCCGGCGACATCGTCGGGCGCCGTGTCCGCGAGTTGCGGGCCCGCCCCGGAGCCGCGCACCTCGATCTTCGCCAGCGTGGTGCCACCCCAGGCCCAGCGCGGGCCGACGGTCACGATCTTCTTCGCCGACTTCGCCCAGCCCAGCACGCGGCGCGCGAACTGGGCCAGCGGGATGCCGATGAAGGCCTCGGGCTCGGCTTCGTCCAGGCACTGCTTCAGCGCGCGGCGGTCGATGCCGGGGTCGACCAGTACCGGCACGGCGCCGGCCTTGAACAGCGCGAACATCAGCAGGAAGAACTCCGGCGTGGGCCGCACCATCACCACCGTGCGGCTGCCGCGGCCGATGCCGTAGGCGTCCAGACCGGCCGCGATGGCATCGCTGCGGGCATCGAGCTGCGCGTAGGTGAGCTCGCGGGTGTAGCGGCCGGCGCCATCGGGGCAGCGCATGGCCACGCGGTCGGGCTGCTCGCGGGCCAGCCGGGGCAGGCTGGCGGCGATGTTGCACGGATCGGTCATGCGGGCATTGTCGCCGCTGGACGGTACTTGCGTCAGCCCGCGGCGTTGGCAGAATGCGGATCCCGCCCACACTCGCCACCCTTCCCCCGATGCATCCCTGCCTGACCTGTGGCGCCTGCTGTACCCAGTACCGCGTCGCCTTCCACTGGATGGAATCGGATGAAGTCTCCGAGGGCGGGGTGCCTGCGGCACTGACCGAGCGACTGGACGCACACCGCCTGTGCATGCAGGGCACCTATGCGCCGCCAATCCGCTGCGTGGCGCTGGATGCGAAAATCGGCGTGTACTCGCGCTGCAGCATCCATCCCAACCGGCCGTCGGTATGCCGCGAGGTGGATGCGTCCTGGGAATTCGGCGCGCCCAGTACGCAATGCGATCGCGCGCGCATGGCCCACGGCCTGCCGTCGCTCACGGCGGCCGACTGGCGCTGGCGCGACCCGGCGGACAACGACGGCGACCATCCCGACGACAACGGCAACAGCCCATCCTCGCCACCGGTCACGCCGATCGCGGCCTGAGCCGCCGGTTCCTGGTCAGCCCAGCGGATGCGCGTCGAGAAAGTCGCGGATCGCCGGCACCAGCACCTCGTGCTTGTCCTCCAGCACGTAGTGGCCGGCGTCTTCGTACGCGTGCACTTCCGCCTTCGGCAGCGCGGCACGGAAGCCGTCGAGGAAATACCTGTCGAACACGAAGTCCTTCAACCCCCACCCCAGGAATGCGGGACGGTCGGCGAACGACGGCAGCGCCTTGCCGGCAGCTTCGAGCAGTGGCCACGCCTTGTCCTGCGGCCCCAGCGGGATGTCCTGCATGAAGCGGATCGTGGCGATGCGGTTGGCCCAGGTGTCATAGGGCGACACGTACGCTCGGCGCACGTCGGCCGGCATGCGGCGTTCCACGCCGATCCATGAGGCGCCGGCGGAGAACGCGTTGAAGCCGCGGATGATCCATTCGCCGATCGTCCAGTCGCGGCCGAGCGCGATCTGCCAGGGCATCTTCTTCGCCGCGGGCATCGGGAACGCCGCGGTGTTGGTGATCACCAGGCGCTTGACCTGCGCGGCGTGCGAGAGCGCCCAGCCGAAACCGATCATGCCGCCCCAGTCGTGCACGGCCAGCGTCACCGGACCGGTGATGCCCAGATGGCGCAACAGCGCCGCCACGTCGTCCACGCGCGACTGCAGGGTGTATTCGTAGCGACGGTCGTCGGGCTTGTCGGACAGGCCCATGCCGATGTGGTCGGGCACGATGCAGCGGTATTTGTCGGACAGACCCGCCACCAGCGTGCGCCAGTAGTAGCTCCACGACGGATTGCCGTGCAGCATCACCACCACCTCGCCGTCGTGCGGACCCTCGTCGAGGTAGTTCATCGACAGGCCCGGGCGGACCTGGAAGCGCTTCGGTTGGGAGGGGTAGCCGGGAAGGTTCATCGCGCGTCGCCGCCGTCAAAGAAAAGGGCCGGCGAACCGGCCCCTGGAATGCACACGCCGGGTGGGATTACCACTCCACCTCGGCCATCGTGCAGTTCAGGCCCGAGCCGATGCCGAGCAGAGCGATGCGGTCGCCCTTCTTCAGCTTGCCCAGTTCCTTCAGCTTGCTCAGCACGATCGGCACGCTGGCCGGGCCGATGTTGCCGTGTTCGGTGAAGATGGTCATGACCTTCTGCGGATCGATGCCGAAGGACTTGATGAAGGCCTGGGTGTGCGGCCGGCTGACCTGGTGGATGACGAACTGGTCCAGTTCGTCCACCGCCCAGCCCAGCGCCACCTTGGCGGCGGCGAAGGTCTTGTTGGCCAGCTTCATGCCCTCGATCAGCAGCATGCGGGTGTCGGTGACCATGCGGTCCAGGTTGCCACGGCAGAGCTTGTTCCACTCGGTGGCCGAACGGGTCACGCCGCCCTTGTAACGCGGGGCTTCCGGGGCCAGTTCGCGACGCGCCATCACCATCGCCACGGCGCCGCAGCCCAGGGTCAGGGCGGCCAGCTCGTCGCGGAACTGCTGTTCGGTGACATCGGGCGCATTGAGGCGCTCGATGGTCTTCTCGTAGACCAGGTTGGCGGTCTCGCCATCGACCACCAGCGCATAGTCGATCTCGCCACGCTCCAGCATGCGGGCGGCGATGTCCATGCCGTTGATGAAGGCCAGGCAGGCGTTGGCCACGTCGAAGGTCTGGCACTCGTCGCCCACGCCCAGGTTGCCGCAGACGATGCTGGCGGTGGACGGTTCGAGGTAGTCGCGGCTGACCGAGGTGTTGACCACCAGGCCGATCTTGTCGGCACCGATGCCGGCGTCCAGCAGGGCCTTCCGGGCGGCCAGGGTAGCGGCGTCGGAGGCCTGCACGTCGGCGTCCCACAGGCGACGGGAGTGCACGCCGGCGATGTCGTTGAGCACGTCGGTCTTGATGCCCAGGCGATCGAGCGTGGGCTGCAGGCGGGCGTTGATCTCGTCGGACGTCAGCGTGTGCGGCGCATCGATATGCGCCAGTCCCGCGATGGAGACATTCTTGAAGAGCATCGAGGTTAGCGCCAAGGCTCGGGCAGAGGGGGCCGACAAGGGTACTCACTTCCCGCCTTCACCGCATCTTTACGCAGGATCGTGCGGGGCCCCCCTCACGCTAAAAAGTGACGCCCGTCACATTTTATCGGGTGCAGCGGAACGCCGCGAACCGCTGCTCGCCATGGGCCGGATCGCCCAGGGGCTGCAGGGTATCGGCCTGCAATCCCGGCGCTTCGTTGCGGGCCAGGGTTTCCAGCTCGTCGCGGACGCGCAGGGTATTGCGCTCGTAGAACGCCACGCTGTCCTTGACCGACACCGATACCTCGCCGCGTTTTTCGCAGCCGGCCGGGGTGGCGCCGGCGGGGATCACCCGCACATTCTTCGCGGCCGGGGCCAGGTGCACCCAGGTGCAGGCGGACAACAGCACGGCGGAGGCGACGGCAAGGACGGCAGGACGCATCAGGGGCACCTTCGGAATGTGAGTCGCGGCCATTCTGGCCGATCCCGGATGAATCGATCCGGGCCGTCAGCCGCCCCTCCGGGGAGGGGCGGCGGTCGGGGCTCACTTCTTCACGGTGCCGTCGGCATCCAGCTGGACCGCCTCGCCCAGCTGCAGCGCGCGGACCGAGTCGCCCACCTTGGACAGGTCGCCCACCACCACCCAGGTCAGGGACGAGGGCGACAGCGTGGCGGCGGCCTTGGCCACATCGGCGGCGCCGATGGCTTCGTTGCGGGCCTTGTACTGGACGATGTAATCGTCCGGACGGCCATAGCGCTGGTTGGAGACGATCTGGCCGAGCACCGCCGAGGCGGTTTCGTACGCGCCCGGCAGTTCCAGGGTGTTGGCCGCGCGGATCTTGGCGATTTCCTCCGGCTTGGCCGGGGCCTGGCCGGTGGCGAACTGGCTGATCTCCTTTTGCAGTTCCTTCATGGAATCGGCCGTGCGGTCGCTCTGCACCGCCGCGCTGGCCCACCAGGGACGCTGGCCCAGCGTGTTGCGGGCGCCGCTGTAAGCGCCATACGCCCAGTGCTTGTCCTCGCGCAGGTTCATGTTGAGGCGCGAGCTGAACTGGCCGCCCAGCACCCCGTTGGCGAAGTCGAAGTCGATGGTGCCGGCGTCGCCCGTGGGCGGTACCAGCTGCGCGGCGTAGACATTGGACTGGATGGCACCCGGCTGGTCGATCAGGAACACGCGCGGCTTGGTCGGATTGGCCACCTTCGGCACCGCGGGCAGCTTCGGCGCGTTGGGCGCGGGCTTCCAGTCGCCCAGGCGGGCTTCCAGCAGCGGCACGATCCGCGCCAGCGTGGTGTCGCCCACCACGGTGATGCGGGCCTGGTCCGGCTGCAGCCAGTCGCGGTGGAAGGCGACCAGGTCGTCACGGGTCAGCGATGCGATGGAGGCTTCCGTACCCGAACCGGTGAACGGGATGGCGTACGGGTGGCCGTCACCGTACAGCAGTGGCGGCAGCGTGCGCAGCGCGGCGGTCTGCGGACGCGCCTTCTCCTGCTTGATGCCGGCGATCCAGGTGGCGCGCACGCGCTCGATTTCCGCCGGATCGAAGGTCGGCCGGCGCAGCACGTCGGCCAGCAGGTCCAGCGAGGGCTCCAGTTTCTCGGTCAGCGCGGACAGGCCCACCGACGCCGAATCCAGTCCGCCGGCGGTGCTGAGCTCCGCGCCCAGGGCTTCCTTGCGTGCAGCGAGCGCCAGCGCGCCGTACTGGCCGGCCCCCTCGTCCATCATCTGCAGCGCGAAACTCGCGGTACCCAGCTTCTTGCCCACGTCGGCCGCGTAGCCGCCCGGGAATTCGACATTGATCTGCACCACCGGCGTCTCATGGCGCTCGGCCAGCACCACCTGCATGCCGTTGGACAGCGTGGCGCGCTGGACGGCGGGGAACTTCAGGTCGGGGAAGGTGGCGGTCTTCGGCACGCCGGCACTGCGGTCGACGTCGGTCTCAACCGTCTTGAACTTCGGATCGACCTTGGGCGTGGCGGCCGGCGCGGTGGCCGGTGCCGCGAACACGGTTTCCGGCAGGGCCGAGGCCGGGGTTTCACTGGGCTGCACGAGGATGGTGTGCGACGCGCCCGCCAGCCACTTCTTCGCCGCCGCCTGCACGTCGGCCGCGGTCGCGTTGGCGAGGATGTCCAGCTCGTCCTTGTAGCAGTCCGGCGTGCCCTGGTAGACGGCGCACGAGGCCAGCACGTCGGACTTGCCGCCGAAACCGCCGATGCGCTCGATGCCGCGCACGAATGCCGCGCGACCGGCCACCTTGGCGCGTTCCAGTTCGTCGGCGGTGGGGCCTTCGGCGATCAGGCGCTCGAGTTCCTCATCCAGCGCCTTCTCCACCTTGGCCGGGTCCACGCCTTCCTTCACGGTCGAGACCAGGAAGAAGGTGCCGCTGATCTCGCTGCTCCACTGGTAGGCGCTGGCCTGGTCGGCGATCTTGTCGCCGTGCACCAGGCGGGTATCGAAGCGCGAGGCCGCGCTGCCGCCCAGCACCTGGGCGAACAGATCCAGCAGCGCCGCGTCCCGGGTGCCCATCTCGGCCACCGGCCAACCGCGGTACAGGCGCACCTGCGGCACGCGGTCCGGGATGGTCTCGCGGGTGTCCTGGGCGTGCTTCGGAATGTGGGTCTTCATGTCGGCCAGCGTGGCGCTGGCCGGAATGTCGCCGAAGTAGCGCGTCACCTTCTCCTTCGCGGTGGCCACGTCGATGTCGCCGGCCAGCACCAGCACGGCGTTGTTGGGGCCGTACCAGCTGCGGAACCAGGTCTTCACGTCGTCCAGGGTGGCGGCATCCAGGTCGGCCATGGAGCCGATGGTCTGCCAGCTGTAGGGGTGTCCGGCCGGGTACAGCGCCTCGAACATGCGGGCCATGATGCGGCGGCCATAGGGCTGGTTCTCGCCCTGGCGCTTCTCGTTCTGCACCACGCCGCGCTGTTCGTCCAGCGCCTTCTGGTCGATCGCGCCCAGCAGGTGGCCCATGCGGTCGGATTCCATCCACAGCGCCATGTCCAGCGCGGTGGTGGGCACGTTCTGGAAGTAGTTGGTGCGGTCCTGGTTGGTGGTGCCGTTCTGGTCGGTGGCGCCGACCAGTTCGAACGGCGTGAAGAACTCGCCGTCGTGGTTCTCGCTGCCCTGGAACATCAGGTGCTCGAACAGGTGCGCGAAACCCGTGCGCCCGGGGCTCTCGTTCTTGCTGCCCACGTGGTACCAGATGTTCACCGCCACGATCGGCGCCTTGCGGTCGGTATGCACGATCACGCGCAGGCCATTGGGCAGGGTGAACTCCTCATAGGGAATCACGATGTCCGCGGCGGCGGCCGGCTTCGCGTACGTGGGTGCCGGCGCATAGGCCAGGCCGCCGAGGGCGGTGGACAGGGCGAGGGCAAGCAGGGCGGCGCGGGGCCGGCGGGTAAGGCGCATCGGACACTCCTTTGTAATACGGGGTCGGCAGAACAGAACGCCCGATGCTAACCGCGGCCCTGGCTCATTACACTAGGCCACAAGCCATGACGGATGGCCCATGCGTCCGTGGGCCCTGCCATTCGCGCCTTCCCCGGAGGTTGCATGGACCGCAAGCACTGCCTGGTCACCGGCGCCAACCGCGGGTTGGGCCTGGAACTCGTCCGCCAGCTGCTCGGCCGACACTGCCACGTTGTCGCCACCTGCCGGCAGCCGGGCAAGGCCACCGCCCTGAATACCCTGGCCGGCGAACATCCCGGGCGCCTGCACGTGCTGCCGCTGGATGTGGCCGATCCCCGCAGCCGCGCCGAACTGGTGCGCGAACTGCCCCTGGTGACGGACGAAGAGTCCCTGCACCTGCTGATCAACAACGCCGGCGTGCTGCGCGGGGGTGAACGTTTCGGCCAGGTCGTGCCTGCCGACCTCGATGCCAGCTTCCACACCAATGCGGCGGGCCCGTTCCTGCTGACCCAGGCGCTGGCGCCCCGGCTGGCCGAAGGGGGCGTGGTCGCCAACATCTCCTCCGAAGTCGGCTCGATCGGCCTGCGGCAGGAATTCCGCACGCCCAGCTACGCCATCGGCAAGGCGGCACAGAACATGGCCACCTCGCTGCTGGCGCAGGCGCTGTCCACCCGGCACGTCTCCGTCGTGGCCCTGCATCCCGGCTGGGTGCGCACCGACATGGGCGGGCAGAACGCCGCGCTCTCAGTGGAGGAGTCCGCCGCCGGGCTGCTGCACGTGATCGACCGCCTCACGCCCGACGACAGCGGGTCCTTCCTCGATTGGCAGGGCCAGTCCCTGCCCTGGTGAAACTGAACGCCATCCCCGGCGTTCCGGCGGAACTGCAACGGTTCCTGCCTAAACCGCATCACAACCAGCACACCCCAAGCTGACCGGCCTCCAGCCCAGGTGGCGTGTTCGCAGTCACAACACACGCCCGGCCGCGTCTTGTGCATGCAGGACGGACAACCGGACGGACACGCAACCCGGACACCGGACAGCAACACTGCATATTTAAATTTAACTGGATCAACAACTTACGTTTGGCACGGTTCCTGCTCTACCTATAACAAGCCGCCCGCTGTTCCGAACCAAACCTGACTGAACCCTGAATCAACTCACCGAAACAACAGGTTTCGCTTGACCGTTCTGTCTAGGTGTACTACCTTACTACCACACCACCCCACAACATCACTACAGAGGCATGACAATGAACGCCAAGAACCTCCTCCCGCTGACCGCCGCCGTCGTCTTCGCCCTGTGCGCCGGCGCCATGGTCGTCTCCGCCACCCAGGCCGACACGGGCCGCACGGCCGCCGCCGCCGCCGCGGAGCGCATCGTCGACCTGCCGGCCGTCACCGTGACTCCGGACGCCGCCGACCTGGCCCACTACAACACCTACAAGGACGCCAAGATCGTCGACCTGGCCGCCGTCAACGTGACGCCGACCGCCGAGGACCTGGCCTATTTCGTCGCCCAGCAGGCGGTGCGCGTGGTCGACATGCCGGTGGTCACCGTGCGTCCGTCGGCGGAAGACATGCAGCAGGTCGCCGTGCAGGCAGGTGTGCTGGCCAGCCAGCTGGCTTCGCGTTGATACGCACGCAACACGTTCCACCCGCGTGATACGCAAGCCGGCCATGGCCGGAGTTCCACCGCACCACCCGCCCGCGAGGCCATGCAGCGCCGCGTAGAATGCGCGCCATGACCGACGCCCTGGACCTCGATGTCCTGCTGTACCAGCCGGAAATTCCCCCGAATACCGGCAACGCCATCCGCCTCTGTGCGAACACCGGCGCGCGGCTGCACCTGATCGAACCCCTCGGGTTCACGCTGGAAGACAGGCAGCTCAAGCGCGCCGGCCTGGATTACCACGAGTACGCCACGCTGCAGGTCCACGCTTCGCTCGAAGCGGCCCTGCAGCGCATCCGTCCCGGCCGCCTGTTCGCGCTGAGCACGCGCGGCACCGTGCGCTACGACCAGCCCGAGTATCGTCCCGGCGATGCCTTCCTGTTCGGCCCCGAAACGCGCGGCCTGCCGCAGGACGTGCTGGACGGCCTGCCGCCGGACCAGCGCCTGCGCCTTCCGATGCGGCCGGACAACCGCAGCCTCAATCTCTCCAACACCGTGGCGGTGGTGGTGTTCGAGGTTTGGCGCCAGGCAGGGTTCGTGGGCGGCGCTTAGCGCGGGTGCTTTTGTGGGAGCGACGTAAGTCGCGAACACAGGCCGCAGTGCATTCAGATCCGGGAGCAGCGCCAAATGAGCGAATGGCGTGCGCATCGATAAGGACGCCCGTCGTGCTCAAAGCGCCCGGACCGCCACCGTCCGCAATCGCGACTTACGTCGCTCCCACAAGAACAGGCAGGATTTACGCGAACCGCGCCATCCCATACGGCGCCAGCGGTATCTCCGTCGGCTGGCCCGCCATCATCTGGTCGAGCAAACGCCCGGTCACCGGCCCCTGGGTCAGTCCCAGATGGCCGTGCCCGGTGGCGACGAAGATCTCCTCGCCCGGCACCCGGTCGATGATCGGCAGCGAATCCGGCGTGCACGGCCGGTTGCCCGCCCATTCCGAGACCGGTTCGCCGGTGATGCCCGGGAACAGCTTGCGCGCCTCGGGGTCGAGCCTGCGGATGAGGTGATAGTGCGGATCGCGGTCGAGTGCGGTCAGTTCCTTGATGCTCGTCATGCGGATGCCCGCCTGCATCGGCGACACCACCATGTAGCGCTCGGCCCACAGCGTGGGCCGCCCGACCACGGCCTGCGCCTGCGGATACATCAGGTGATAGCCGCGTGCGGGAATCACCGGAATCTTCAGCCCGAACGGCCGCAGCAGCGCATTGCTCCACGCGCCTGCCGCCACGACGACACGACCCGCGTGCACCGGACCATGGTCGGTATCGACCTGGTAGCCGCCATCGCGGCGCGCGATCGACGATACGCTCGCGGTCAGCGGCATGGCGCCGCGCGCGCTCAGGTGGTTGAACAGGCGCCGGCAGAAATCGCCCGGGTCGCGCATCGCCAGCGATTCTCGCTGGAACACCGCGCGCTGGAAGCCCGTGCCGATCCCCGGCTCCAGTTCGCGCAGTTGCGCGGCATCGAGCACATCGAAGGCAACGCCGTGCCTGCGCATCAGGTCGCGCTCCCACTCGCCCTTCGCGAACGTCTCCTGCTCGCTGTAGACATGCAGGTAGCCGGTATGCGCGATCAGGTCCTGCGCCTGGATGCGCTCGCCCAGGACAAGCCATGCGTCACGCGACGCGCGGTTGATCTCACTCAGCGCGTCGATGATCGGCAGCACGTGCTGCGGACGTCCCTGCACGAGGAACTGCAGCAGCCAGCGGGCATACGAAGGGCTGACGCCCCAGTCCAGCTTCAGCGGCGCCAGCGGGTTGGCGAGCATGCGCAGCGCCTTCACCACGATGCCCGGCGTCGACTGCGGCATCACGTTGCCGACGGATATCGAACCCGCGTTGCCGAACGACGTCTCGCCCGCCGGACCCTTGGGGTCGATCAGCATGCAGGACAGGCCGCGGTCGAGCAGGTGGTGCGCCGTCGACAGACCGACGATGCCGCTGCCGATCACCGCGACATCGGTGGTCCGCGACGGGAGGGAGGAGGGGGAGGAAGTCATTGGATCGGAACGTCGTACGCGGTCTGGGGGGAGGGCTCGGGCCGGAAGGTGAAATGCCACCATTCCATCGGGTAATTATGGAACCCGTGCCGCGCCATCGCATCGAGCAGGCGCGCGCGGTTGGCCTTCTGTGCAGGCGACAGGTCGGCATGCGCGGTGTTGGCGCGGGGATCGAAGAAGTCGAAGGGCGTGCCCATGTCCAGGTCGACGCAGGTTCCGCGCTCACAGCGGGTCAGCGTGAGATCCAGTGTGGCGCCGCGACTATGCCCGGAAGTTTCCGCGATGTAGCCGTCGAGCAACGCCGCTTTCTCGACGTTCGGATAGAACGCAGGCTTGGTGCGCTGGTCGGCGGCGTCGCGTGCCCAGGCCACGAAATGCTTCACCGACCGCACCGGCCGGTAGCAGTCGAACAGCTTCAGCGACAGGCCCTCGCGTTGCACGTCCGCCTGCACCTTCGCCAGCGCCTGCGCCACCGGCGCCAGCAGCAGGCAGGTGTTGGCCTCATAGCCGGGCACGCGCGCGCCAGTGAAGTTGGCGGTGCCGGCATAGCGCACGTCCAACTGCACGCCCTTGGCCAACGGCGCGACATCCACCAGGCCCGCGGTGGCCGCATCGGTGGCCGGCGATACATCGACCTTCCCCGTGGGTGCCGCATCGCACGCCGCCACGCGGGTGAAGGCCAGGTCCTGATAGTCGTAGCTGAAGTCCGCTTCGGGATCCACGTGCGAAAGCGCCAGCGTGGTCGACCCGGCATCGGCCGAAAAATGCAGCCAGGGCTCGGCATCGACGCTGTCGTCGTCCCAGTCGACCAGCCAGCGCGCGTCCACCTGCATCACGGTGCCGGTGAGCATCGGCGAACGCGCCGACGCGAAGCGCACGCGATCGCCCTGCGTGCAGACCGTCGCATCGCCGAACCAGGGATCCCGGTAGCGGCCCATCCAGGCTGACAGCGCCGCCGCGGTGGCGGGTTTGCGATGACGGGTATCCGGCTTCGGCTTGGCGGCGCGTTCGCCCGCGCGCTCCTCGTCCAGCAGCGCGGCGTAGTGCGCCACGCTGTGCGTCTCGCCCGGCCGGGTGATCTGCTTGGTCAGCACCTGCCCCAGCACGGTGCGCGCGGCCTCGCCTTCGCCATTGATCAGGATGACGATGCCGGTGCGCTGATCGGGCAGCAGGATCACCGACGAATACATGCCCGCCAGCGTCCCGGTGTGGGCCACCTTCCAGGCGCCGTCGACGTCGGACAGCCGCCATCCGTAGCCATAGGCGGAGAAGTGGCTGTTGTCCCAGGCGCGCATGCGCGCGCTCACGGGCATCGGCATGTGGGCCGTCCAGACCGCCCGGCGCTGCGCGGGCGACAACCAGGCCGGCTGCGCCTCCGGCGACAGCCACATGCGCATCCAGGACAGCATGTCGTCGAGGCTGCAACGGATCCCGCCGGCGGCCATCGAGGTGACGTTGGGCACGATGGTCTCGTCCTCGCGGATGACCCGGTTGCCCTGCGGCGTGCGCATGTGCGGCTGCGCCACGTTGCCTACCTCGACGCGGTTCCATTCACCGACCTGGCAACGCGACAGGCCGAGCGGTTGGAACAGTTCACGCTTGACCAGCTCCTCGTACGGCGCGCCGCCCGCCGCGGCGGCCACTTCGCCGGCGACGACGTACAGCAGGTTGTCGTAGGCGTAGGCGGCACGGAAGCTGTGCGTGGGCTTCAGGTGCTGCAGGCCGGCGATGATGTCGGCACGGGTGAACCGGTTGGGCTCCGGCCACAGCATCAGGTCGCCGGCGCCCAGGCCCAGGCCGCTGTTGTGGATCAGCAGGTCGCGCACCTGCATCTGCTGCGTGACCCACGGGTCGTGCATGCGGAACTGCGGCAGGTGCTTCGTGACCGGGTCGTCCCACTTCAGTCTGCCGGCATCGACCAGGCGCGCCAGCACGCCGGCCGTCATGGCCTTGCTGTTGGAGGCGATCTTGAACAGCGTGGCGTCGTCGATCCGTTCTCCGCCGCCAGCTTCGCGTTCGCCCAGGGTACGCGTGTAGACGATCTCACCGTCGCGGATCACGCCGACGGCAAGGCCGGGCAGGCGATAGTGTTCGAAGGCCTCGTCGACGGCCCGGTCGCGGGCCGCACGCAGGCCATCGTCACCGGCCAGCACCTGGCCGCCACCCAGCCCCGACAGGGCCAGCAGCATCGCGCATGCCTGCCGCCATCCCCGGAATGGCCGTCGCAGGTTCGTTGTCTTTCGCACGCTTGCTTCCTCCGCCACCGAAGCGACGTGGCGTTCGTACTGATGCGACGCGGCCGGTCCAGGGACCGGCCGCGCCTGGGGCCCCGCACTATTGCTCAGCGGAACTTGTATTCGACCAACAGGCTGTAGGCGCGCCCGCGCGGATCGGCGATACGCGTCTCCCAGCCCGCACCCGCCGCATAGTCGTTCATGTGCGCGGTGAACGGCGGATCTTCGTCGGTGAGGTTTTTCACGCCGAAGGTCAGCTTCATGTTGTCGAACCCGGAGTACGCCAGGCTGTAGTTGTACGTGGTGTAGTTGGAGACGCGCGGATTCCAGTTCTCGGGGATGTAGCTGCCGTTGCGCACGCTGATGGGGAGCTCGTCGTTGTAGCCGTCGCGGTAGATCTGGCTGAACGTGTGCGCCCAGTCGCCCTTCTGCCAGACGAAGTTGAGCGTGTGCTTCCACTTGATCGGCAGGTTGTAGTAACGGACGTAGTCGCCCACCAGGCTCTCGGTGTACGGCAGCGCTTCCAGCGCCTTGGTCTTGAAGGTGTTGATGTAGCTGCCATTGAGGTTGAGGCGCCAGCTGCCACCGGCCAGCTCGCCCATGACGTTGCCGTCGATCTCGATGCCCCGCATCAGGCTGCCGCCCGAATTGATGTAGCGGCGGTCGATGGCGATCACCTCGCCACTCGCGTCCCGGATCCAATTGGCCGAGAACAGATCGTAGTAATCGACGAGGGTTTCCAGGGGAGCGCCACGGATGGTGTTCTCGCGTTCGATCTCCCACCAGTCCACGCTCACGTTCAACCATTCCACCGGCGCCAGCACCACACCGAAGCTCTTCTGCGTGGACTCCTCCGGATCCAGGTCCTCCTTGCCGCCGGTCAGGATGACCGGGCGGATGGATTCGCAACCCGGCACGCTGGCATCGGCCACGGCGCCCGGGCACGTTGCCGGATCCGCGAGATCCAGACCGGTGTAAGGACTTTCGGTGACGCCATTGAACAGCTGGTTGAACGAAGGCACCTTGAAGCCCGTGCTGTAGGCGCCACGGAACGCGACACCCTCGATGGGCTGGTACTTGAAGGACACCTTCGGGTTGGTGGTGCCGCCGAAGCCGTCGTATTCGTCGTAACGCGCGGCCAGCGTCAGGTCGAAGTTACGGGTGACAGGCAGATAGACTTCCGCGAACACGGCCTTGATGTCGCGACTGACGTCGTCGAGGATGTTGGCGTTGTCGAACGGCGCATTGAAGATCAGCGACGCCTGGGACGAGGTGTTGCCGTCGAACTTGAACTCTTCCCGGCGCAGGTCGAAACCGGTCGCGGCCAGTACGTCACCGCCCGGCAGCGAGAAGCCCAGGCTTCCGGAGAACGACGCATCCAGGGTCGTGACGATCGATTCGCCGCCGTACAGCCGTACCCCGCGCGCGGAAGCCGCGGCCAGGCCCTGCATGGCAGCGGCCGACTGGCTCTGGCCAGGCAGCAGGAACGGATTCAGGATGCCGTCGCCGAGCAGCTGCTGCAGGTTGGCTGTATAGAAATAGCCACCGCCCAGCTCGGACCACGACTCGCTGGAAGCGCGCGACAGGCCGACGTTGTAGTCCCAGCTGCCGATGAACTTGCCTTCGAAGGCGGCCAGCAGGCGATAGGCCTTGGTGGTCGTGTCGATCTGCCGGTAACCGCACTCCATGCAGCGCCAGCGATAGGCGATGCGGTTGCCGTAGGTAATGCCCCCCGGCCCGAAGTAATCGACCAGGGCGTCGTACAGCAGGTCGTACGTGTCCTGGGTGCTCGCATTCAGCGGGAACCAGGTATTGGGGTTGAACGCCGCCGTGGCGCTGGTGCTGGACGAGATCTGGTTGGGCTCGAAGATCTTGGTGACATCGACCTGCGAGCCCATGAACTCGACGTAGGCCTGATGGTCGTCGTTGATCTTGAAGGTCGCGCGGCCGATGAAATCCACGCTTTCCTGCGGCTGCTGGATGACCGCCGCGGCGGGGTAATCCCAGGCGCATGCGTACTTCGACCCTGGCACGTTCCATAGCCGGTAGTCGTAGGCCCCCATGGCATCGCCGCCGGCCTCGCACCCGCCTCCGCCCGGCAGGTTCAGGATGTTGATGGCGCTCTGCCGTGCCGTACCCTGGGGATCCTGCAGACCCGTCCCGATCATTCCGCCCGCCAGGCCGAAAATGGTGGCGAACGGGGTGCCGCGCGTATCCGGCGACAGGCCCCTGTCCGGCTGGAAGGTGTTGGAGAAGTCGCGGTCGCTGCCGCGCAGGATGTCGTTCTTCTTGAAGGTCAGCGAACCGAAGACGTTCCAGCGGTTCTGGTCCAGGTCGCCCCAGCCGGCCAGCAGGTTGGTCCGGTAGATGTTGCCGCCACCGGCCTCGGTGGCATCCACGAAGGCGGATGCCTCAATACCGGTGTAATCGGATTTGGTGATGAAGTTGATGACGCCGCCGATGGCATCGGTGCCGTAGACCGCCGAGGCGCCGTCACGCAGCACCTCCACCCGTTCGATCGCCGCGAAGGGGATCGAATTCAGGTCGACCGCGCGGCCTTTCAGGCCATGAGTGGCGACGCGGCGCCCATTCAACAGCACCAGCGTCGCGTCGGCCCCCTGGCCGCGCAGGTTGGCGCCCGATACGCCGTTGTTGCCGCGCTGTTCGTCGCTCACGATGCCGGCATTGCTGGCGAGGTTGTCGGACGAATTGCCCGCGATGTTGAGGAACATCAGCAGTTGCTCTGCGGACGAGATGCCCAGGGCGTCGATGCGCTCCTTCTGCAGCACCGTGATCGGCAACTGGGTCTCGATCTCCGTGCGCTTGATGCGCGAACCGGTGACCGTCACCGTGTCCAGCGTGCGCGCCGTGCCTTCAGGAGGAGACGCCGCGTCCTGCGCAAGTCCGATGCCGGGAACGGCAAGCCCCAACATGATGGCGGCGGCGAGATGGCTTGGCTTGAGCGGAAGGGAGCGAATGGGCATGCGGAATCTCCGGGCTGAAAGGACGCTGCACTACATGGTCGATACGATGCACTGCATTGCGCGGAGCACGTCGCCCGTGGGATTGCGTGCGTACGGTGGGTCCTGGCAGGACATGGACACCGCATTGATGCATCCCCGGAACGTATGGATCCCCATCCGTGCCATCCGGCGCATCCCGTTCCGGACGCGCATTGCAGGCATTGCCTGATGCTTCGGTTGTTGCGCCGGCACCCCCGCCGGCCACTTCACCGTCGACCCCTACCGCGATCGACGGAAAACCCCTTTCACAGCGGTGTAGCATGCCCCTTGCGATGAGTCAATAAATTATTCTCGCATCACAGAAAAACTGACTGGAATATTCCTGATCAGGGCGATGCCGGCGCGGGTGGCGTCGTATCGGCGGTGCGCGTGAGCGCATGCAGGATGCGCAGGTCCTGAGCGTCCAGTTCGGTGCCTTCCATGCCGCGGAAACGGTGGTGGAATGCCCGCACGGTGTCTGCCCGGTTATCGGTGGAATAGCCGATGGCCTGCAGCGCCAACCAGGGATCGAACCCGGCCGGGGGGTCCTGTGTGGGATCGGCTGGCCACAGGCCGAAACCCGCATCGTGCAGCCGCTTCCACGGGAACAGCGGGCCCGGATCGATCTTGCGCGTCGGCGCCAGGTCCGAGTGGCCGATGATCTGCGTGGGCGGAATGCGCAGACGCGTGGTCAGGTCGCGCAGCAGGACGATCAGGCTGTCGATCTGCGCATCGGGGAACGGACTTTTTCCGTCGTTGTCGATCTCGATGCCGATGGAGGCGTTGTTGACGTCGGTGATCGCGCCCCAGCGTCCGGCGCCCGCATGCCAGGCACGCTTCGCGTCGCTGACCAGCTGGTAGATCTTTCCGTCCTTTCCGAGCAGGTAGTGCGAACTGACGCGTCCTCCGCTGTTGCGGCTGCGCAGCGTATCCAGCGACTGCTCGACGGAGTCCTGCTCGGTGTAGTGCAGCACGATGACCACCGGCCGGCGCTCGTCGAAATTCTTCGACGGGACCCAGGCGGCCAGCGGGTTGCGCGGACCGCTGTGCGCGCAGGCGGCCAGCAGCACGGTCAGGGCGGCGACGGCCAGGATGCGCCGCGCGGGTGGGACGGACAGGGTCATGACGGTTCCTCCGCAAAGGCAGGGCTACAGGAATAGTACGGCGCACGCACCCTGCGCACGCGTACCAGGGCAAAAGAAAGGCCTGCCGCGAACGGCAGGCCACGGGAGAGACACAGCTTCGACCGCATGCGCTGCGCGATCAGAAGTTCCACGTCACCACGAGCTGGGTGTAGCGGGGGGATTGCCAGCGCGTGCCGGTACCGAACGTCGTGCGGTAAACCCCGGGCTGCTTCTCGTAGCGACCACGCACGTTGATGACTTCCTGGTCATTGAGCAGGTTGTAGACCGAAAGACGCGCCTTCAGGTCGATCCCTTCCACCGGCAGCGTCCAGGTCACGTTGGCGCCCAGGTTGTAGGTCCATGGCATGCGACCGAATGCACCACGCTCGGTGAACTCATAGACGCGCTGGTCGTAGGCGCCGCCGCAGTTCTGCACGCAGATCCAGCCGGTGCCGCCGCCGCTGCCTTCGCTGGTGTAGCTGGCCACAGCCAGGTTTTCGTCCGGCCACGTCACGCCGAACGCGGTGATCGGACCGCCCGAGAGCGCGGTGAACGTACCGCCCACCGCCCACATCTCGTTGAACTTGTAGCTTGCACGCAGCTTGATCTGGTGCTCGTGGTCGTTGAACAGCACGCCATAGCGTTCGTTGTTGGCCGGGTGGTCCCAGTGCTGGACCATGCCGGTGTCACCGTAATTGGTGTCGGAGTTGACCGGGCCCTCGTGGTTGCCTTCCGACTTCGACCACAGATAGGACGCATTGAACGCCCACTTGTCATCCCACGCGCGGTCGATCTGGAACTCGACCGCCTTGTAGGTGCGCTTGGGCTTGGAGTAGCCGATGATCCGGTTGCTGCCGCTGGTAATGTAGCCTTCCCGCGAGGTGTCGATGGTGACCCAGCCGTCCTGGGCGCAGCCCATGGCGGTGGTGCCCCAGAGGGTGAGCTGGTCGCCGGGGTTGGCGATAGGCCACAGGTTGCCGTGGCGCACGCCGCACAGCGCATTGATGCGGATGTCGTCCAGCGCGTTGGTCATCCGGCGATACGTGGCATTGACGCCCCACGACCAGGCCTGGTTGATCATGGTCTGGAAGCCCAGGATCGCCTCGTCCTGGTAGACCGCGTCGAGGTCGCGATCCACGCTCTGGCGCAGGTCGCCGACGCTGACGTTCATGTCGTCGTCCACCGGACCGATCTGGGCTCCGAGCACCGGCTGCATGTAGCTGGAGCCGGTGATCGGGTTGGTCGCCGGGCTCCAGCCGCTGAGCGCCCAATAGGTGTATTCGTCGGTCAGACCGCCGGCAAACGTGTAGTTGATGTTGTTGGTGACCGGCAGGTAGTAGCGGCCCAGGTTGCCGAACAGCTTGGTGCTGCCGTCGCCCTTCATGTCCCACGAGAAACCGAAGCGCGGCGAGACGAGGTCGTCGATCTTGATGAAGCTGCTGCCGGCCGCGGTCTTGTTGTTGAACGCATCGACGCGCAGGCCCAGGTTCAGCAGCAGGTTGGGCGTGACGCTCCAGTTGTCCTCGACGTACCAGGCATTGGCGGTGGTGTCGAACACGCCGCCATCGATGCGCTTGCGCCCCATCACGACGGCGTTGACGCCCGCCGGCACGGTGGCGCCGTTGTCCAGTGCGGACCCCGGCGTCATCGAATAGACCGTATAGGTCATCTGCGACGGACCCGGATAGAACGAGGCGCGGTCGGTCGTCATCACCTCGCGATCCAGACCGAACCGCAACAGGTGATCGCCGAGCGCCCATTCGAAGTCGAGACGACCGACTTCGCGCTTGTCCTCGTGGTTGATGACCGTGCCGCCCGGATGGCAGCTGACCGGCGGCCGGCCCATGCCCGCGTAGACGCTGTTGTAGCTGGAGTTGATGATTACCTGCGAGCACAGCGCATCGGCAGGCGAGCGCACGAAGCTGCTGCTGTTGTTCTCGCCGTACATCGCCTTGACGGAGAAGTTGTCGCCGAAGCGGCCGGTGTAGGTCAGTGAGCCGCTCTTGCCGCCGCTCTCTGTCGTGCTCACACCGCTCATTCCACCGCGGGTCGCGGTGTCCCAGTCGTACGCGTAAGTGGTGCTGTCGGTATCACCCTCGTCGGAGAACGCAAGCAGCTCCAGACGGTGATCGTCGTTGATGTTCCAGTCCAGCTTGGTGCCCCAGAACCCGTTGCCCGACTCGCCGGTCGTCCACGTGGTGCCGCTGGTGTTGGTGTAGCCCGTGCGGTTGTCCCGCTGCTCGAACATGGCGAACAGGAACAACTTGTCCTTCACGACAGGTCCGGAAGCCCAGACGTTGGCCTTGCTGAAGGTGCGCCTGTCCTGGCTGGCGCGGTAATAGACCGGCACCGGATTGCCGTTCGCATCGGTGTCGTAGAACAGGTGATCATCGGCCGTCGCGCGCCCGGCTTCCGGCTCGAAGGTCACTTCGACACCGCCCTTGAACTCGTTGCTGCCCGAGCGCGTCACCGCATTGATCACGCCACCGGTACTGCGACCGAATTCCACCGAGTAACCGCCGGTCTTGACCTGGAATTCCTGGAAGAACGCGAACGGCGCAGTGGAGAAGCTCTGGCGACGGTAGAAGTCGGTGACGTTCAGGCCATTGATGAATACCGAGTTCTCGGCCACCGACGAGCCGCCGAAGGAAATGCCGCCGAAGCTGGAATTGCCGCCGACCACGCCCGGTGCGAGCAGGGCGACCGAGCTGAGATCCTGCGCCACCGGCAGGCGAGCCAGTTCCTCACGGTTGATGGTGGTGGCCGACTCCGTCGAACGCACGTCCACGCGGTTGATCACGCGCGAACCCACCACCTGCACGGCGTTGAGGTTCACCACGCCGCCGTCGCTGCCCAGGTTGACGGTGGTGGTGCCGCCCAGCGCGACGTTGACGGCCACGGATTCGCCCACGTCCTCGCCGTTGCGCTTGACCTGCAGCTGGTAGTCGCCCACCGGCAGCTGGCTGAGGCGGTAGCCGCCGTCGCCGCCCACCGTCACCGAGCGCGTCGCGCCCGTGGCGGTGTTGGTGATCATGATCTGGTCGCCCGCGCTCGCACGGCCGGCGACCGCACCGGTCGCGCTCTGCGCCATCGCCAGGGGCGCCATCGACGCCAGGCAGGCGCCCAACGCCATGCCCAGTGCCGCCTTCTTCAGAACCTTGCCTTTCATCCCCGCTCTCTCCTGCTAAAGATGGTGTTGAATCGTGTGGTGGTGGTGTTGCGATCAGCCGCGCCCGTCCCGGGGCAGCACGGTCCATTCGAACTGGTAATCCCATTGGTCGAAGTAGAGGTTCCCGCCCCTCCACTCCACTTCGCCGCGCTGCAGGTCGACCGTCTCTGAGCGCTCGTGCTGCTTGGCGGGGATGAAGTCGCGCGAATAGTCGTCGTTGAAGGCGACGCGGTAGGCATCCAGCCCGCCCAGGTAGAACCAGCGCAGGGCCGGATCGTCCGAGGCCAGCTGACCGCTGGTCACGTCCATCGGCACCCAGCCGTAGGGCGCCAGGTACAGCGCGCCCCAGTCGTGCATGGTGTCGTGGCCTTCGACGTCTTCGGAATACGCCCAACCCGACTGCCAGCGCGCGGGAATGCCGTTCATCCGCAGCAGCGTGATCAGCAGCAGCGTCTGCTGGCCGCAGTCGGCGTGGCCGGCGCGGAAGGCGTAGTCGCTGATATTGCTGAGGGTGGAATATTCGCGGGCACCCGCCCACGGGATGCGGTCCACCGCCGCGAACAGTTTCTGCGCGATGCGGTAGGGGTTCGTCTCGTCGCCGACGATGTCGGCGCTGAAGCGGCGCAGGTCGTCGCTGAAGACCACATGCGGCGCGCGTTCGGCCACGAACGGCTCCAGCTCCGGCGTCAGCGTGGGCGGCACCACCCGTTCCGGATCTATCGCGACGCGGCGCGCATGCACCGTGACTTCGTAAGTCAGCGAGAAGGTTGTCGGCTGGCCCGCGACCGCCGGCCGCTCCAGGTAGGCGGTGCGCTGCAGCGCGCGCTCGGGCGCGACCTGCGGTCTGGCCGGTCGGCTCTCGACCAGGGCGATGGCTTCCTGCTGGCCGGCGATGGCGCGCGGATAGGGAATCCATGCGCGCACCGTCTCGCCAGCGGGCACCGCGTCGGGCTTGACGGTGATGCGGTGGGTGATGCGGACGCGGCGGGGCAGCACGCTGGTCGCGCCCGTCGCCTTGGATACCTGCACCACGTCGCGGTGATGGCGATGCAGCGTTTCGTAGGGCCCCTGGACGAAGGGTTTCACCGGCGACGCACGGCGGCCGGCCGCTTCCGGGCTCAGCCGGAACAGGTTGGACACCGAGCGGTTGAAGTAGCGGGGCTCGCCGTCGATGTCGAGGCGTTCGATCAATCCGGCGGCGTCCCACCGCTGGAACTCGTCTTCGCGCAGGTCCGGTACCTGCGCGCGGATCCGCTGCCTGACCGCCGCGCCATCCAGGCCGAAGTCCAGGCGGATGCGGCGCATGCGCTCGCGCTGGAACTGCAACGCCCGGGCGTCGGCGGCGTTGCGGCCAACCAGTGCCCGTTCGATCGCCTGCTCGGCCTCATGGAAGCGCCCGCGATCGATGTCGGCGACGATCGTCGCCAGCGGATCGCCCGCTATAGCCAGTCCCGGCGCCAGGAGTACCATCGGCCACCCGCCCAGGCACAGCCACGCGGCCAGCCGGCGCTGCCGGCGCCTGCCGCGTACTGCAATGGTGTGTGGGCAACCGCTGGCATCCACGTCGAACATCCCCTAGCCGACTGGTCACGGCTGTGTAACACGAGGCAAATGCGGGGGTCAATAATTTATTCTTGATTTTTATTCCGCGAGAAATAAATATTCTTGCAGAACCCGGCCCGGCATGGCGTCATGTGCATCCAGGGGCGGGACTGACGAAGGGGAGTGGATGAACGTATCGACGTCGTACCGGCCCAGCGCGTGGCCGCGCGCCTGCGGACGCAGCACCCTGGCCCGCGCACTGGCGCTGGTCCTGCTGGGCGCCGCGCTGTCGGCCACCGCACGCGAGCCCCTGCCGGTGCCGCGCCACGCGGTCATCGGGGTCGAAGACCACCACCTGCAGGCCGACTACTGGATTGGCAGGCTGGCCCAGCCGCAGCGCGTCCTGCTGGACGCCCCCGGGGTCGCCGCGCAGAACGCGCGCATGCGCCAGCAGGACCGCCACGTCCACGACCTGGAAGCCCTGCCCGCGACGCTGACGCGCGCCAATGTGCGTGCATGGCTGGATCCGCTGTCGGCCCCGCCCACCCGCACCCTGTACGACGACCAGGGCCGCGAGATCGCGGCGGACCGCCTGGCGGCGATCGCGGCCAACGCGGCGGTCGATGCCGTGGCCGAACAGGCCCCTGCACGTTACGGTCTGGTGGTGCATCGCGCGGACCTGCGGACGTTCCCCACCCGCGAGCACGTGTTCAACAGCGCGGACGACACCGACATCGACCGCTTCCAGGAAAGCGCACTGTTCCCCGGCACGCCGGTGGTCATTGCGCACACCAGTGCGGACGGCGCGTGGTACTTCGTGGTGAGCCCGCTGTATGCCGCCTGGATCGAGAAGCGGCATGTCGCCGTGGGCAGCCGCGACGCCGTGTTCGGTTACGGCCGCAGCGGCCCGGGCCTGGTGGTGACGGGCGCGACCGCCCGAACCGTCTACAACCCCGAGGAGCCCGGCCTGTCGGCGCTGCAACTGGACATGGGCGTGCGCGTACCGGTGCTGGCCGACTGGCCGGCCGATGCCCCGGTGAACGGGCAACACCCCTACACCTCGCACGTGATCCAGCTGCCGGTGCGGCGCGGGGACGGCTCGCTGGCCCTGCTGCCTGCCCTGCTGCCGCGTACCGCCGACGTGGCACCGGACTACCTGCCGCTGACGCCGGCCAACCTCCTGCAGCAGGGTTTCAAGTTCCTGGGCGAGCGCTACGGCTGGGGCCACGGGTACGACAGCCGCGATTGCAGCGGATTCGTGTCCGAGGTCTACCGCAGCATGGGCATCGTCCTGCCCCGCAACACCAGTGCGCAGGCGGTCAGCCCGGCGCTGGAACGCATCGGCTTCGACCCCGGCGACAGCCACGAGAAGCGGCTGGCCGTGCTGCGCACGCTGCAGGTGGGCGACCTGGTGTACATCCCCGGCCACGTGATGATGGTGATCGGCCACGACAACGGCATCACCTACACCATCCACGACACCACCGGCATCACCTATCGCGGCGCCGACGGCAAGACCGTGCGCGCCAGGCTCAACTCCGTGGCGGTCACCCCGCTGGAGCCCTTGCTGTTCAACAGCGAGCAGTCCACCGTCGACCGCATCACCGCCATCCAGCGCATCCGTCCCCAAGGGGCTCCATGAAGATCACCGATATCAAGTTCGGCATGCTGCGCGTGCCGTTGAAGACACCGTTCAAGACCGCCCTGCGCACGGTGGACACGGTGGAGGACATCGTGGTGATCGTGCACACGGACACCGGCCACGTCGGCTATGGCGAGGCGCCGGCGACCGCGGTCATCACCGGCGACACGCATGGCTCCATCGTCGAAGCGGTCGGCAAGTTCATCCGGCCCCGCCTGATCGGCCAGGACATCGCCAACCTCAACCGCATCACCGACCTCATCCAGACCGCGCTGGAGCGCAACACCAGCGCCAAGGCCGCGGTGGAGATCGCGGTGTACGACCTGTGGGCGCAGCTCTACGACGCGCCACTGTACAAGATGCTGGGCGGCGGCGATCCGGTCATCACCACCGACATCACCATCAGCGTGGACTACATCGACAAGATGGTGGCCGACTCGATCAGCGCGGTGGAGCGCGGCTTCGAATCGCTGAAGATCAAGGTGGGCAAGGACATCGGCCTGGACATCGAGCGGGTGAAGGCCATCTATTCGGCCGTCGAGGGCCGCGCGCTGCTGCGCCTGGACGCCAACCAGGGCTGGACCGCCAAGCAGGCGGTGTTCGCCATGCAGCACCTGGAGGACGCCGGGGTGGTGCTGGAGCTGCTGGAACAGCCGGTGAAAGCCCGCGACCTGGACGGACTGAAGTACGTCACCGATCGCGTGCACACGCCGGTGATGGCGGACGAGAGCGTGTTCGGCCCCACCGAGGTGATCGACCTGATCAAGATGCGCGCCGCCGACATCATCAACATCAAGCTGATGAAGACCGGCGGCATCTCCAACGCCATCCGCATCGCCGACATCGCCTCGCTGTACGGGGTGGAATGCATGATCGGCTGCATGATCGAGACCAGCATCAGCGTGGCCGCCGCCGTGCACGTGGCTGCGGCCAAGGCCAACGTCATCACCAAGGTGGACCTGGACGGTCCGTCGCTGGGGCAGTTCAACCCGGTCGAAGGCGGGGTGATCTTCAACGAATCGGAAATCACCATCACCGACGCGCCGGGCCTGGGCATCCGCGAGATCCGCGGGCTGGAGCTGCTGCCGGGCTGAGCCCGGCGGCGACGGCCCGTTGTCAGCGCCGTCCGGCCCCATCACACTCCGGCCATGACGAATCCCCTGGTGAAGATCCGTTCCGAACGCGACCAGATGTCGGCCATCGAGCGCCGCATCGCCGACTTCATCCTGGACAACGCGCACCTGCTGCGCGACTACTCCTCGCAGCAGCTGGCCAGCGCGCTGGGCATCAGCCAGTCGAGCGTGGTGAAGTTCGCCCAGAAGTCCGGCTTCAAGGGCTATCCCGACCTCAAGTACACCATCGGCGAAGCGATCGCCCGCAACGGCAACGGCCACCCCCAGCTACCGGAGGCCGTCCAGGACGATGCGCCCGACGCCTACCAGCGGCTGCAGGATGGATTGCGCCGCAGCAAGTTGGCCGCCGAGGAAGAGACCCGCAGCCTCAATCCGCGCACGCAGATCGAGCCGATCGTGGAGATGATCGACCAGGCCGGCAAGGTGTTCGTCTGCGGCCTGGGCGATGACGGCCTGTTCGCGCGCGAGTTCGCCATGCGGCTGTCGTTGTTGGGACTGCTGACGGTCCATCACGCCGATCCCATCCTGATGATGGCCAACCTGTCCGCGGCGCGGCCGGGCGACGTGCTGCTGATGTTCTCCGAGTTCGGCAAGCTGCCCGAGCTGTCGCAGGTCAGCCGGCAGTTCCAGGCGTGCGAGGGCAAGGTCATCTCGATCACCCGCCATACCGCCAACCCGTTGCGCGCGCATGCCGACGCCGCCCTGGTGATCTCCGCGCACGATCCGGCGGCGCACGTGGAACAGCTGCTCTACCGCTCGTCGCTGCAGTCGCTGCTCGACTTCGTGTTCGTCCTGCTGTGCCAGGCCAATCCGGACCGTCACCGCCAGCTCGCCATCAACCTCGAACGCATCCATCATCTGCTGGAGTCGTGATGCCCATACTGTCGTTTCCCCACCGCTCGTTGCGCGCTTTCGGCCTGGCCGCCCTGATGGCATGCGGCGCCAACGCGTGCGCCACCGGCCAATCGGCCAGTGCCCCGCAGGCCTGGCGCGATGCCCGCCAACTGGTGCTGGTGGTGACCGAGGGCTGGGATGCCACCACGGGTACGCTGCAGCGCTTCGAACTTCGCGATGGGCGATGGCAGGCGGCGTCGATGCCCTCGCCGATTTCGGTGGGACGCAACGGCGCGGCGTGGGGCCTGGGGCTGCATCCGGCCCAGTCCGGCGGACCGCAGAAGCAGGAAGGCGACGGTCGCGCGCCGGCAGGCGTATTCACACTTGGCGAGGCATTCGGTTACGCGGGCGAGGCCGCCACCGCCATGCCCTACCGGCCGATGCAGGCCACCAGCTACTGCATCGACGTGCCGGATTCGCCGCTGTACAACCGCATCATCGATACCCGTACCGAGGGCGAGGCGGCGGCGAAGGGCTCGACCGAACCGATGCGCCTGGACCTGCACAACAACGGCGATCCGCGTTACCGCGAAGGCCTGGTGATCGGCCACAACCCGACCGCCACCCCACGCGCCGGCAGCTGCATCTTCGCCCACCTGTGGCGCACGCCGGGCGAGCCCACGGCCGGCTGCACCGCGATGGCGGCCGAGACGATGGACGGCATGCTGGCCTGGCTGCGTCCCGACGCCCGGCCGGTATTCGTGCTGCTGCCGCGCGCGGAGTACGAACGCCTTGCCCATGACTGGCGGCTGCCGGAGCGTGCACCGTGAGGTGGCCCGGCGCCACCGCGCGCGTCCTGATCGGCCTGGCGGCCGGCGCTCTGGTCGGTCTGTCGCTGGCGCACTGGTTGCCCGCGACCGCGGGCACGGCCGTGGCCATCGCCCAGCCCCTCGGCAAGCTGTGGCTCAGCGGCCTGCAGATGACCGTCGTGCCGCTCGTGCTGTCGCTGGTGATCCTCGGCGTGGCGACCGCCAGCGATGCGGCCGCCTCTGGCCGCGTCGCCCGCCGCGCGATGGTGGTGTTCATCGCCCTGCTGTCGCTGTTCGCGGCCTATGCGGCCATCGTCGCGCCGCTCGTGCTTTCGATGGTGCCGCCCAGCGAAGCGCTGACGGCCACCCTGCGCGGCACGCTGCCCGCCGCCGGCGACGTGGCCGCGCCCGGGCTCGCCGACTGGATCGGCTCCGTCGTTCCCAGCAACGCCATCATGGCCGCGGCGCAGGGTGCGATGCTGCCGGTGGTGGTGTTCGCCCTGTTCTTCGGTTTCGCGCTGACCCGCGTGCAGGAGGACCGGCGCGCCCAGATCATCGGCTTTTGCCACGGTATCGCCGACACCATGATCGTCATCGTGCGCTGGATGCTGCTGGCCGCACCCATCGGCGTGTTCGCGCTGGTGCTTGCGGTATGCGCGCAGGCGGGCATCGGCGTGATCGGCGCGCTGGCGGGCTATATCGCCCTGCAGTGCGGCATGTACCTGGGCGCGACCCTGATCTGCTACGTGCTGGTCGCGGTGCTGGCGCGCCAGTCCCCGCTCGCCTTCGCCAAGGCCATCCTGCCCGCGCAGGTGGTGGCCGCCAGCACGCAGTCATCGCTGGCGTCGCTGCCCGCAATGGTGGAAAGCGCGCGCTTCCGCCTGGGCCATCCGCGCGCGGTAGCCGCGCTGGTGTTGCCGATGGCGGTGACGCTGTTCCGCATCACCAGCCCGATCCAGTACATCGTCGCGGCGTGCTTCGTCGCCTGGGCGTACGGCATCGATGTGAATGCGGTGACGCTGGCGGCCGGTGCCGCCCTGGCCGTGGTGATCAGCCTGGGATCGATCGGCCTGCCGGGACAGGTGAGCTTCATGGCGACGGTGATGCCGGTAACGCAGTCGATGGGCCTGCCGATCGAACCGCTGGGCCTGCTGCTGGCGGTGGACACCATTCCGGACGTATTCGCCACCACCGGCAACGTCACCGGCGACCTGACCGCCACCAGCATCGTCGCGCGCCAGTCGCCCGATGCGCGCGATGTCGACGCGCCCGGCGACTGAGACGCCACGTCACCCTCCGCGCCGCGTGGCGTCGCCACGCTGGCGCACTGCAGGCCAGTCCGCTACCTGCGCTCTTCGGGCGACCGCGACCGCAGGTAGGTGGCGACCTGCCGCCGGAGCAATCCTGCCTTTTGGGATCGGTCATCGAGGGCGACGATCACCTTGTCCCACAGCCCTTCGTGGGCCCACCGCGTGAACCGGACATACACGCTGTGCCACGGACCGGCACTCGACGACAACTGCACCCAGGGCCGGCCCGTCGCGGCGATCCACAGGACCGCGTCCACGAAGGCGCGTGTGCGTTCACCGTTGCGCGCGCGGGCACCCACCAACGCGGGCAATGCGGCCAAGACCGCGCGCCATTCTTCGTCGTCCAGGGAGAGCATGTCGTCCATCCCCGGCGCGACCGCGTCGCGCTCCTCCTGCTCTCCGGTACGTCCCTGTTCCTCGATCATCACGCCTCTCCTGATCGCCCGAAAAACCTGCACACCTTGCATGCACTGCGAATTCCCTCCGCCTGCAGGTTGATTCGTCGCGCCCGCCCGTGAACGGACATCCGCGCTGCATGTGAGCTGAATGGCATAGTTTGTGCGCAAGCAAGGGCATAGTTGGTGCGCACCCAAACATCCCCCCGAAACAGAGCTCCTCGCACGGCTACAATTCGCCGGTCCAGCCATACGGATGTTCCTGAGTGATTCCACCCTCACATGTTGATCTCTACGACCTGGCCCGGCATCTAATCTCGAGCGAAATAGGTCGACTTTCACAACAACGGCGTGAGGAGCTAAGTCGGCTTAGCTCAAGCACCGCTGTCGCGGAAATTGAAGTCCGAATCGAGGAGCTTCTGACAGAACGCGAGGCGCTTTCTATAACGGATCGCACATCTCTCGAAGAGATGATCCGCAGGTATGCTCGCTCACCTGAGCGAGCGGAACGCGCTATCGAATCAATAAATGAGTTCTATCGCAGCATTTAACGCATGAAACGCGCGACGTTCGGCGACCCTCGACTAGAGAGGGTCGTGCAAGGCCGCTTTGCGCCGCACGCCTTGCAAGGGTGAGGGCAGACGTTCCGACCACGCACGCTCGCATAGGACGAGCCGGACCGGCGTGCAATAGCCTCAGTTCGAGCTTTGGAGACTGGTTGTCCTTCTACCGGTGGATAGCGCGGTGGGGCGGCTGTCGCCGCACCCCTCTCCACATAGGCTGGGCCCCTTCGCACTTGGCCTGAAAGACAGCTCAGCGGCGCAGGGCGCGTCTCCGGTGAGCTTCCGAGGTAGAGCAGACGCGCAGAACCCAACCAACCTTAATTTGCTTGACCATACACCTTTGCGGCCGCCCTCCCCTAAGTTTCAGCGGCACTGCAAGTGCGCTATCCAAGGCCATAACCGCCTGCGCGATGGGCTTGCGGCGCAGCATGGTCCCGGTCGCAGCGGACCGAAGTATCCATGGTACTTCTTTCGATTACGCTCGTTGTATGTCGGCACGGTGCTCGAACCATGCTGCTTCCATATCGATCACGTGCGCATGCGCATCGACCAGCACTTCTTCCGGATACGATGTAACGCTCTTGTAGCCTTCCTTGAATGCTTCGTAGCTCTGATCGTTGCAGTTTGCTTTCATCGTCGCGCAGTCGAAGGCGGCGTGCTCTTTGCGGACATTCGACCAATCCAGAAATCTGACGCGACCATCTGCCAATCGCAGTAAATGCATGGGTTTCAGGTCGCCATGGATCAGAGGCAGCGCGCCAAGCGATCCCGACACGGCTCGGATCGTGTCGAGAGCGTCAGACCAGTGGTGAAATCGCTTCGACTCGACCGTGCCGCGCAGTTGGTCTCGTAACCCACAATACCAGCCAAGCGAGCAGCGGTCGGGCACAATGGCGCGCAACTCTGGCGCCACTTGTTTGTGCACGCGAGCGGCTGCAATGCCAGCATCGAAGCACAGCTGCATAGCCTGTCTTGACAGGCGCGGCAGCGCTTCAGCGGTCATGCCCGGCTCGAATGCTCTTATAGCTACACAGTCGAAATGGCCCCACTCCAGCGGTCCACAATAAATGTAGTGTGGAGCGAGCCCTGGCTGAACTATCTCAATGCCATGATGAATGTTCGCTTCAAGCGCAAGCTTTAGCTTGGAATCTTGGTTCTTCGGAAACTTCATGAAGCGAGAGTGCCTGCCTACGACGCCCAGGCAATTCCACGTATCAGCCACAATCCGAAACCTGCCCTGCTCCAAATCGGCTAGGCAGGCTTGAAGTAGTTTCTCGGTGTCGCCGTCGAAAACCATCAGGATATACTGAACTCAATTGAGGGGTATCTCGATAATTCGCAAGGGGGACAGCCTTTGATCTATTGCGAAAAAACGAATCTGGTCTTCGTGCACATTGCAAGAACCGCAGGAACGTCGATCGAGAGGAGCTTGAGCGCTCACTTGCAGATCCCGTTTGAGTGGACCTTCGACAACCCGATCTTCAGGGGGGCGCTGAGGAAGGTGAAGCCTCCTTTTGCGGCATGGTCGCAACATCGAGACATCAATGGTGTCTACAACTGCAAGCATGCCACCGCGCGACAGATTCGCGCGGTCATTGGCAGAGAACGATGGCGCCGCGCGGAAACCTTCTCGGTGGTGCGGGACCCCGCCGACCGCTTAGTTTCCATTTTCTCGTTCTTCCGTTATGCCCCTGGATACGAGGCGCATCCTATACGCAAGTTCGGGGAATTTCGAGGCTTCTTGGACGCCGTGCTTGGCGGAGAATTTGCAGCGCCCGACGTGGGAAGGCAATGGCACAGCCTGACAGATGCGGATGGCACGGTTATGGTCAAACGCTTGATTCCTTATGACCATCTTCGAGAAAAGCCAGAGTCTCTGCTGCGAACTCTCGGGATTCCGTACTGCACGATCGCACGCGAGAACTCTTTCCCACGCCCGTCGATTAAGAACGCCTATCTCGGCGATGAAAGCGACCGCGTCAGGGCCTTATATCCACTCGACACTCTTATCTACCGCAGGGACGCCACGCAATGAAGGTTCTGTACATCGATGATCGTCTCCCATGCCGTGAAATCGGCTACGGCTTCCCTCGAGCCGCCGATATCGTCGCAGCGCTGCGGGGCTATGCCGCCGAGGTCGTCGTCTGGCCAACCGAAGGGCCGGGCGAAACAGTGCAGCCGGTGCCCGAAGAGGTGTTCGTAGACGCCGACCTCGTGTGGGTCAGCCGCACTCGGAACGTTGAGGTCAACATCCAGGCTCTGCTGTCGCGGCGGCACGACCAGATCTGCATCTTTGATATCGAAGCGATCGGTTCGGAACGCCTTGAGCAGATGATGTGCAGAACTGAACCCGATAGCCCGACTCCGGATTCAGTCCAGGCGTTGGAGAAGCGGGAAAGAGCCTGCATCGCCGCAGCCGATATCGTGGTTGCCGTGAACCGACGTGATGCCCGTAAGCTTGCTTCGCAATGGAAGGCCCCCCATGTGCTAGTTGTTGGACACGAGCACGAACCGCTTGCCTCGCCCCGGGGTTTCGCAGAACGCCGCGGCATTCTTTTTGTCGGCGGGTTCTACAAACTGCCGTGCCCGAACGAGGACGCACTTACATTCCTACTCGAGGAGATCATGCCCCTGAGTCCATCGAGACTTCTCGTGAATCACCCGTTGACGGTTGCGGGACATAACGCCGACATTTTGCTGGATCGCCCGATCGGAAAACTAATGAAGGCGTACAAGGTCCACGTCGTGTCCAGCCCCTCATCCCTGGCGCGGCTGTACGATCGGGCACGAGCTGGCGTTATCCCAACTCGAATCGCCGCCGGAATGCCGTTCAAGGGAACTGAAATGGTGTGCATGGGGCTGCCGTTCGTGACTACGGCTGTCATTGCCGATCAGCTGGGAATGGCCGGAACTGGCTTTGACGATCCGATACGATTCGCCAGGATGCTGGAGGCCTTACTTGAGGACGAGGAAGCATGGCGCGATTTGCATCAAGAGCTCATGTTCATCAGGCAAGCTTATGCGCCTGGTGTTGTGACCCAGCAGATCGGCGAGGTTCTGAATGTTGCAAGCCAACTTTTACACTCTGATGGGTCAGCAGAGGTGACGATATGAAGCACCTGGTATTCACAATCTGCGCGGCGAACTACCTCAACAAGGCTGAAGTTCTGTTCGATTCCGTGCGCGTTCACATGCCGGAGGCCGTCACCGCTCTAGTAATACTCGAACGCGAGGATACGTTGGACATCGGCACGTTAGGCGAAGTCGCCGACATCGTGATCTTTGCATCGTCCTTGGAGATCGACTTGTTCGAGAATTTCATATTCAGGTTCGATGTGCTTGAGGGCAGCACTGCGATCAAGCCCAAGTCATTTCTGTATCTTCTGAAGTCCTGCCCGCATGTCGACATCGTCAGCTTTCTAGACCCGGATATGCAGTTGCACGGCGACCTGCGCCCTGGAATTGAGGCAGCGCTGGCGGATGGCGGCTCATTTCTCCTGACGCCGCATCACTTGCACGACGAGCCGTCGCACCAAGGCGCGTACATCAACATGCGAAGGAGCCTAGTGTACGGAGCATACAACCTCGGCTTCACCGCTTTCAGCCGCGGCGAGGAGGCGCTGGCTGCGCTGCGATGGTGGCACGATAAGCTAAAGAACTTCGGCTTCAACAATCCGAGCTCCGGGTTCTTCCTAGATCAGAAATGGATGGACCTAGCTGTCGGCTTGTTTTCGGGGTCGCGCATCTTGCGTCATTCCGGTTTCAACGTGGCGAACTGGAACGTCGCCCGAAGAAAGCTCAGTCGACAAGGCGATTCGATCATCTGCGGAGATGGCACGCCTCTGTTGTTGCTGCATTTCTCATCTGTAGATGACGGGAAGGATCTCTGGCACCTCGAGCAGGCCGGCGAGCTTGCGGAACTGTTTTTGGAGCTGCGCGAAGCCTACGTGCGCCAAATTCAGGCGAGCCGTTGGGCCAACGACGCATGGCGCGAGTGGTCGTACGCTCGCTACGAAAGCGGCCAGCCGATCAGCAAGCTGTCGCGCCAAGCGTTTCGCGACAAGGCCAGTCGCCGCAACGACCCAGACCCCTTCGCACGATCGAACTCCTGGTTCGTATCAGCGTGATACGAGAGTGTGCGTTCGCTCAGCCGCATACGAGTCAAGCATGAGACGGATCCATCTTTAAAGCCGACCGTTTCTTTCCGGAAGCGGAGATCCGCCGGAGCGGGTGCTCTGCACCCTGCCGGGCCCGTTACACCGACTTGTTAGTCGGACCCAGTCGCCCTAATATCGAGTGCTATCAAGGGGGATAGCCCACCATTTGGTGCGCTGTGGACAAGAGGTATAACCGGACCCAGGGATCCGGCTATTAGGCAGTAAGGCTCACATCATGAATATGCAGCAGCTTCTACAAAAGATCGGCTCTGGCCAGACCAGCTTCGACCCGTCCGGAAGTTCAGAGCCGGAGCTTCGTGCGTTTCAGCTCGTTGCGGCATTGATACTCAATGCCGAGGAGCTTGGATATGTTACCGATGTAGTGCCCCACAGAGAGTCGGATAGCGGCAACGAATACTACGATACGGTAGTGGTCGGGGGCATCACCAAGCGCGGGCGCGAGGTGGCGGGTTGAGCCCTGTTAGTTCATTCAAGCGGAATCTGCTTCGCATCTCGGCTTAAGTCCGATGTTAGGTGCAATGGTCGAAGTTTCAGAGGAGATGTATACGTGAAAATGGACCTCAGCGAAGCCGCATCTTGGGCATCAATAGCGGGGTTTCTAGTATCGATTATCTCCCTCTATCTAATCGGGTCTGTAAAATCAAACGTCATCGCCTCGCGAAGAAGAGCCCGACTAAGATCGTTGTTTGCTGAAATATCAACAATCCAGAATGATGCCACCCCACTATCCAACGCGTCAAAAAGCAAGTTTAAATCTCTAGAAACCAATCTCCCCTCGGGGTTAGCGTTCTTTTGGACGGCCAAGAGTAAATCCGTTAGGCACTTGAAGAAGGCCATCAAGTCAGAGGATATCGCGTCGGTGAAAGAAGGGATTGAAGATTACAAATCGCATTGCGAGGACCTATGAACAAGTATGAAGTTCTGTTCTCAGATATTTTCGAGAAAACAGAATCCGGAGAAATAAAGTGGAGGCAAATAAGAAAGGATGCTCATTCGGATCTAATATTCAATCCAAATCTTTCTTACAGGCAATACTCTGGAACCTATAGAAAGAACGATGAGACATACGAGGTTGTTTTCGTTGAAAAGAAAGCAGACGATCCTGAGCATGATTTTGTTTACGAAAAATATATTCCTGAAATTCTTGTGATTGGCGAGGGGAATGAGCTTTTAGTAACGCTCACGGACTCGGTTATCGATAGGAGTGAAATGATCAATTTAGTAAAAGAGATCGAAGAGACAAATGACAAAACCAAGAAACTTCTCGACTGATAGCGCCTAACAACTCATTCAAGCCGACCCTGCCTTGCGGCGCGGCTTGTTCACGCGCTGGTCAAGGTCCGCCCTTGGCCGGAAAAAGACATTTCGCGCCCCAGTCTGCTGACTCAGACTTCACCACCAGTGTCCGGAATCCTCGGCGGGGGTGATCGGTCGCCTCGCGCCTCGTAGATCCGTTTTTGCTCGTTCCATTCGGCGAGAAGATGATCCTCGAGGGTATTGGAGACTTTACTAAGAGCCTCACGCTGGCGGTTAAGCTCTGACTCCAAGAAAGCTTCCGCATGTCGAATCGGGTAAGCCCCGCCATCAGCTTGCCGATCGCGGCCGACGCCATGGCCGCTTGCTGCTTCTGCGCCTGCAGCGTGATCACGAGCTGCCCACGCCGACGCAGCCAGCTCCGCAGTTCCCGCTGCCAGGGGCTCGGCGCGTCATAGCGGCGCAGCCGCCCGGCGAACAGCCGGGACAGCAGGCACAGCAACCGCGCATCGATCTCATCTGTCTTGGCCAACTCACCAGTGGCCCGGGCGAAATCCCGGGCCTGGCGCGGGTTTATCCGGGCGACCCAGAGGCCGGCATCGCAACAGGCATCGAGCAGCGGCTCCTCGTAGCCACCGGTCGCCTCCACCACGCGCGCCTCGGCGACCGCTCTCAACCGCCTGATCAGCTTGCCGATCCCGGCGGCGGTATTGGCGAAACGCGCCACCCCCGGTACCCCATCGATGGCCACATCCAGTGACGCCTTGCCTACGTCGATTCCCACTGCCGTCATGCCCGCTTCTCCGCTAGAGTTGGCCTGTCGAGAACTTCGCGCCCGAGGCCCACGCTTATCAGTTCGAGGGAAGCCTCGATCAACTGTCCGGGCGCAGGGCGCGAGATCCGGCGTGCGGCCCCTGCTGAATTGCGGTGCGGCTACACCGAGGCGTTATCGGGCGCGCACGCCGGGTTCTCGGCTACTACAGTAGGGAAATCGAAAGACATAAGGCGTTAGGGCCTCATCTGGAAATGGGTGGCGGTATCCTAAATCTCCCTCCCCCAGACGATTTGGTTCAGGTGATTTCGGGTGCGTCTGAGATCGCATAGTTTGCACTGGTTGCGAGAGGGCATACGCACGCGTGTCTCACCGATTGAGTCTCGCTGAACTCACCCCTCCGTCAACAGACCCTCCCTGTTCTGTACCAACCATTACTACCGCATCGGACCTCTTGTTTAAATGAATCGCACCCTAGGTCATTTAAACTAGCGCAAGTTCCGTCTGAGTACGGGCAAAGGCACGCTGTGAACCCGGAGTCGCCTTCTTTTAACAATTTGGGATTCCCATGTGGCGTCACGCCTTCGATCGGCCGGGTGTCTTTAGACTCTGTCATCTCGTTCTCCAATGGTGTTGGAAATAATTATGATAGGTGCGCGGGCTGCGAGCTTTCTTTGCCAGATTTATTGGGCGCGCCTAGCGGCTCTTTGTCGAGAAGAGCCCTTGACTATTCGCTCAAGCGTACCGCCGCGACGATACGCGGTATTTACATGCCTCGCACGGCAGCGGCCGCTTAGCTCAAGCGTTTCATAACACCCTCCTTTTTTCGGCACCCCTGTGACAAAGCCGACGGAGAGCCTCGGCGAAGGGGGACACCGTCTGTCGGAAGACTGGTACATGCGCGATTACAAACTGACTTGCGCGACGGAGTACTAGCCCAGCACTCCGACCGTGGGTTGCCAATCATGCAGTCGCATGGGGCCGTGCTCGATGCGGTTACCTACCAATCCTGGTAAACGTATGTACATACGAGCGGCAACCCTGTGGGGTTGGCGCGAGCGCTGGGGGTCAGGGTTGGCGAATGGATGGCAGGGTCAATTTGCGAAGTTCCCGGCAACTAGTCAGTGGCGCAGAACCAAGGCAGACGCTAGCCTGAGCGTACGCCCCGCACGCTGCCGTAGCCGGTTACGGTCTGGTTGTTAGCACGGCCTCAGTCGCCCTATGATCGAGGCGCACCAAGGGGATAGTCCACCATGCGGTGAGCTGTGAATGAGGCCTATAACCGACCCTTTAGACCCGGCTATTGGAGTAATTAGGCATTATCCATGGCTTTCGAACCAGTCCGAGCAGCAGAAGCGTGTATCCGTCGCAGCAGGCGATTCTTGGCCCTAGCGAACGGCACTTTGCCTGACAGCAAGATCAAGAATGATCTACGTCGCTCCGCAGTTGTAACTGTGGTAGCGGGCATTGACTCTTACATGCACTGGATTGTGTACAAGCGACTATCAGAACTTCGAGGTAAGGGAGATCTTCCCAAGGCATTCTCCAAGCTCGATATTCCGTTCACAGAGCTGGCTTCGCTGGCGGACTCAGTGGTTGCGGCGAGGTCGCGAAACGTACATTCGCGGCCATGGGCCAAGGTTAAGAACACGCTGCACCAGCGACTGTTGAAAGAGACCTTTCAGTCCTACGATCAAGTTGCAACAGCGTTCGCGCTCGCCGGCATTGAGAAAGGATGGACGCGCGTTGCTGCTGAGATGGGCATGCAACCTGCGGAGATAAAAGTTCGGCTCGGTGGCATAGTTCATCGACGCAATCAGATTGTCCATGAGGCAGACATTTCACGATCATCAAGATTGCGCCAGCCTAAGTACAACTTGATACGGCACGCTAAAGTGGAAGCGGATGTTGATTGGGTGGAGTTCGTTATTCAGTCGACTGAGAAGGTGCTGAATGCAAGCAATCCACCATGAAGCCCAACAATTCCTTCAAGCAAACGTCGCTTTGCGGGCGTGAGCTGGATCAGGCGCTCAATATCCGCTTCTGGCCGTTAGCAGCCATCCGGCAGGGCGGCGCAGATCCCAATACGTCTGACCGCGAAGAGTTGGCTTTGAAGCATTCGCCGAGCGGAGCTTAGTGCCGGTGCACAGCACGCCGCTAGGAAGAAGATCTACAGCCCGCTATCTTGGTCACTCATTTGAGCACCTTGCGAACCTGCCATAAGCATCGGCCGCTCTTCCGGTGAGCACCTTCGATATGTGTAGGGGACTATGGGGTCTGGCGGTTCTTCAATCCTTGTCCCCTTAGCGAGAGAGGCAAGGCGAGTATCTCGGCACGGTTCATACGTGGCTGCGAGTATCTGTCGGCGCATCTCTTCACGATCGATCTCCAATACAAAGCTCGTATCCGGTAGCAGGACGAGTAGATGATCAATCAGATCAATGAACGACTCCGAGAATGGCCTGACGAAACTTAAGCGACACAGGCCAGGAGCTGCCTTGATGAGGTATTTTGCGGCGTGCCACTGTTGATCGCGCTCCTTCTCAAAGCCAAACAACCGGAACGCCGCTAGGATTGTAAAGAATCCATAGTCATCGCCACGCTCGAAGAGACGTTCCAAGTCAAGGTACCCAACAGGCCGCCGATTCAACGCGCCTATCGCATCCTCATCGCCTGGAAATACATGCCGAGGCCAGATGAATGCTTCCTCGAAGCTCGATTTCAGATACTTCTGTGCCAGCCTCTGATCCGTAGAATCTACATCAAAGAGCTTCATCGGCCACTCCATCAAGCGCCTCAATGATGGGTAACGTCGTCCAAGCACCGCCCTTCGTTCGCCGGACAAGCTTCGCCGACCAGCCTTATAGCTGCCCAGCTCATCACTTCGGAAAGCTAGATCATGGTCGCCGCCGTTACGCCGGCTGCGGTATTTCGCATAGAGCGTTGCTTCACCGCCTTCAATCTCGCACCAGGCGGCCCATACGATCATTGAGTGCAGCACTTCAGGAGCGCTTCTGGTGCGGCGGCCCATCTTTGCGCCAGGTGAGTCGATATCGCGCATTGCTTCAAAGAAATCGCCCATTGCGACCTCCAATGAATGTATCGATTCCTCGGCCACTTTTACTGGATGCAAAGCCGATCAACCAAGCATAAGGTGATGGCGTACCTGGCGCCACTTGGTGACACGTGAAGCAACTAAGCCATGAGCTCGACAGTGCTTGGATCGCAAGCACCTACGGCGCATTCGTGCCAGTGAAATCCCTTGCAAAACTTCTCGGATTTCCCACGCCAGCGGCGTTGCGGCGCGCTCGTGCCACTGGACGCCTGCCGCTTCCTCTCTTTGAACTGGAGGGCCGCCGTGGCCTGTTCGCTCACGCAAGCGACGTGGGCGGCTACCTTCGGCAAAAGGCCCAGTACCCACTGGAGGACCCAATGAGCTGATTCTGCTTAGATTCCCGCCGGGGGTCGGATAAAAAGAAAGTCCCGAGCGCTAACTCTGGGACTTTCCGGGTGAAGCAAAGGCGTGCTGCCGTTGTCGAACTCTCCCCCTCCTTGACCATTCTGTCAAGCCTCTCGGGCCTGGCACGGGCGCTCATCGTTCGTCGTCGCCCTAGGCCTGAACTGGGAAGGGACACGTTATGTTCGAAGGTTTCAAACTCGGCGCTGCAGACCCTGTAGCAAGACAGCTGATCTACGCCCATATGCGGCTGCCCGAGCGAGATGCATCTCGGGTTGAGCAGATGGTCTTAGAGAGCGGCAGAAGACGGGTAGGCCGAGGGGCGCTCAACAATGTTCTCGTTCGTCACGCATCGATCAAGAATCGGGCATCACGCGTTCTTGAAAGCCATACTTGTGAGCTGCTCTTCGCGTACGAACTCGAGTTCAGCTCCGACGTACTGGGCTACTTCGTTCAGGTGCCTTGCCATGGAGTCCGGAGAAAAACGTCGCAAGGAAGAAACCACATTTCGAACGCGAACATCGACTTCTTAGTGTTTCGCCGGGATGCGTTAGAGCTGGTCGAGTGCAAGACGCGGAGCTGGATAGAGAAGCGCTCAGCGATCGATCAAGGATGGGAGCTTACGGGGGATCAGTGGACATACCTTCCTTACGAGAGCTGGGCCAATGAGCTAGGAATGCCCTTCTCTGTATGGTCGCCACCGGAGCCATTGGGGGTGTACCAGCAGAATCTTGAGGCGTGCTATTCCCTTCTCAACTCACAGCTTGACCACGTAGGCAGCCTGGCTGCGTCCCAAGCGAGCAAGCTCATACGGCAATCATCAATGAGCATAGATGAGCTATGCGGGCTTGTTAAAGGATTCAATCACCGAGTCGCCCTCTGGATGCTTGCGAACGGTTGGGCATTCGGTCCTTGGAAGAGCACTCCAGTCTCTCTAGGTGATCGGTTCCATCTGCACCTAGATCGCGGGCACGCGCTCGCAGAAGACTCCACGCTTCTGCAGCATGCGTGGATATACATGAGACAGCCGCAGACCGTAGACCCTCTAAGTTCAGCGTCGCCAACTGATCTTCGCAAAGCTCAAGAACGACTAGCTCGCCTGGAAGGCATGGCATCGGGAGAGCGCCCTTGGACAAGGCGAATGCTAGCGTTAGCTGCCCATGTAGACAGCAAGGTCGCTGATGGTCGCTCCGCCCTAGCTGCGTGCCTCACCCATTACTCCAGGAGCGGCAACAGAACCTCCCGTCTACACTCGGATCAAGAACGCGCGATCGAGGATGTGGTTCAAGACTACTGGCAGACCGGCAAAGCTCGATCTGGAAACGAGCTCTATCAGCTGTTCATTGACGAGTGCGAGCGCAGAGGAATCGAGCCCTGTGGCCGTTGGCGCCTGGACAAGCGTAGACGTGAGCAGAGCCCACTTCGCCATGCCCTCTCAACCGGGGGCTTCCGGGCCTATCACGCCGTTCGCCCCAGAACGGATCCTCGCATGCAGTCCCTTCCTCCTCTTGGCTACGGGCAAGTTCTTCACGTCGACTCTTCTGATCTTGATGTGAGGTGTGCTCCGAATCTCATGGTCGGAATGCCCGCAGTAAAGGCCAAGTTCTACCTCGGCATCGATGGTGCGACGGGGGACACGATGGCACATTCCCTAGTATTCGGATCCGCGCGGACCGACGGACTGGCGCTACTGATGCGCGAGTACGTCAAGCGACACGCAATGCTACCCAGAATGATCCATTTGGATAGAGGTTCCGAGAATACCTCGCGCTGGCTCAAAGAGTTCGCCGAGGGCCGCATCTCGCTCCGGCACTCTCCCACAGCAGCTAGCGCATGGAATGGACTGGTTGAGAACGCAATCAAGCAGGTGAATGATCAGGTCGCACACAAACTGGAAGGGAGCACGGCTCCTGACCAGAAGGGCCGTAGCGTGGACGGCCGCTTCAAGAGTTACCGTAATGCGCGAACGTCTTTCGTCGTGATCGCCAATCAGTTCGTATCGTACATTTATGGTGATCTCGCATCTGCTCCCAGGTCAGATGGCTCTTCGCCGATCGATAAGAGAAAAGAACTGATCGGCATATATGGAAAGCTAGGCTCACCTTGCGAGTTCAACGATGACCTGATTATTCAGACGTCTGTACGTATTACGCGTCGCTTGAGCTCCGACCCCCGACGGGGTGTTCGCACAGCCGACGGCTGGTTCTGTAGTGACGAACTGCTGCGGTACATGAGACAGCATAAGGTGCAGCAGGTCCGGAGCGACTGCTGTGATCCAACTATTCTTCACGTAAAGATTGGGAACCAGTGGCTCAGGGCCTTCCACAACAGGGTGCAGAGCATGGCGATGCTCTCAGATTCCGAGCGACTTTTTGAGCTTCTGTATGGCCCTACACGGCGACGAGATGCGAGGGCGAGACGTGATGCTCTCAGTAGAGGTCGTCATACCCGGCTGCAGAACGCGGAGTTTGCCAAGCCCGCCGTAGAACATCTGGCCCCAGAAGGAAAGCAAGATGTGCCGGAGCTCGACATTCCCACCGAAGCGACCTACTTGGATTCATACGCGGAAGTTCTTCCCTTCGAAGAGCGGGGGAACTTCTGATGTACTGCCTACAACATCTAGCTTATGAGAACTCGTGCGGCAAACTTCGCAGAGCGCTCGACGAGCACCGGCCAGGGCATATGGTGTTCCTGATAGGGCCATCTGGTGCTGGCAAGACGACGATGCGAAGATCGGTGATGCAGGAGATGTTTGGCGACCCGGCTCACTGGGGAAGAGGGAAGATCCCGGCAATCGAACAGTTTGCGCTTCTTGCAAATCAGTCTTACTTCAGCTCAAAGGACTTTGTTCGAGAGCTTCTTTCAGAGCTCCATGATCCTTCATTGCAATGGCTACTTCGCGACAGCTCGATTCCCGCTGCTAAGTTGTCTCAGATACGGTCCCAGCTAAAGATCACGCACGACCTTTGGAACAACCTCCGACCGATTAAGGGCACCGAGGGTGAATTGTGGGCGGCATTCAGACGGGGACTCGTGGCGAGGGGATGCAAGTACGTTTCCATCGACCAAGTTACAGCTCTTCTTAAGAATCATAGGGATACTTCGCCAGCAGATCACACTCTGCATTTGATGGCACTCGCAGAATCATGTGAAATCATGTTCATCATGACCGGCGTACACGAGGCGGCGCGCCTGTGGAATGTGCACTCCGAACTTCGTCGGCGCGTCATTGTGGTTTGGGCTCCACCCTACAGTGATCGGAGACCTGCAGATAAGGTCCCATTCCTTAGGGTCCTAAGATCTCTTGAATCTAAGTTCCGGTTCTCGCAGCGGGACATGCTTCTCAGAATGTCCGGCGACGTCCTTGCTGCCACAGGAGGGATATTTGGTCAGATCTTCGAACTACTGATTCGTGCCGATCATCTCGCGCAGGACGAGGGTTCGAACCGAATTCTAAAGCGACACGTCGAAGGCGCGTACATGTCTGATGCGGACATGACGGCGATGTGGAGGGACGTCGAGGCGTTTGAGGACACGATGGCGGCTGGGGATGTCTCTCAGCGCTCGTCCTTGGTCAGAGCGCGCTGGAAACTGCCTTCGATCAGTACCACTGATCGAGCTCTCTGATGGCCGGCAGGATGCAGATTCGTGGCGCGGTCAACTTCGGCCCGATTAGGCGCTTGTCGCAGCCACGCGAGTTCCCATGAACTCACGACACGTATTCGCTTGGACCGCTCTTCCGCCGCTTCCCATCATGGGTGTTGGTACATCTCTAGTAGAGTCCGCTGAGCACTACGCTTGTCGCCTGGCTTGGACGAGCGGAATCACGATGTCTCAGCTACGACTTCTGTTTCCCAAGCCCGGAAGAGGATGCAGCAGCTCGGGAAGCAGTGGCTTCTGCGGACCTGGAAGACTGTTCGAAGAGCGCATATCTTGGCTGGAAAAGCTGTGCGGTGTGGAGAGTATTCGTTGCGGTACGTTCTCTGTCCTTAACTCGGTGCTCTCATCGAGAGCCCTCAACAAATCATCCGCACGGCATCGGTGGTGCCCCAGATGTTACTTGGAGTGGGATGAACGGACTTCCTATGAGCCCCTCCTGTGGCGTGTCAACCTAACTGTTTTTTGCCCAGTTCACCTCTGCGCTCTCGAGACGTCCTGTGAGTCCTGCGACTCCCCGCAGGCGATCTCCAGATCATATGAGGAGAGACGAATCTGCAGCTCTTGTAGCCGGTCTTTGAGTGGACATGGCAGGATTTTTACGCCATCTGATTACGCGAGTTGGGCTCAAAAGCAGGTCACAGAGCTGATTGAGTTGTGCGCCAACCCCGACCAAAGACCCATCGAACATGATGCGTACCTTCAGTTTGTGAGGGGTGTAGCCGGCTGGCTTGAGCGTCCCAGCTCGCTGCCCAGACAACTACGCCTCTCCTACTCGGATGCGCTTGCGGGCCGGAAGAGTCGTGCCGGCCTAAACATAATCATTGGCTTTGCGGCCTTCCAGGGTATCTCGGCAGTTGAGCTGTTGACGAATCCTCGAGCTGCTGCATCACCTCCACTCCTTCCCGGTGTCACCGCTTTTACGGAGATTGACGCCCACCATCGACACCATGTTCTGAGGGTCGCGGCTTTTGATAGTTGCGTAGCAAAGATCTATCGAAAGTGCCGGAACATATTCTTACCACCGTTACAGCTTCTTGTTGAGGCGGCTCGCACTAACGTGGAGATAACGTTCGACGACATAGGTGTTCGATCGCGTTACCAACGTGCTTTCGCTCAACAAGATAAGTTTTTCTTGCAGCCATCCGCTGGTGTGGTGTTCAGGCAAGCTATCAAGGCCATCGCCAACAGTCGGCGGGTGACCGGAGCTCGGATCAAGAGGGTTTCTAGGTCTTTGTCTGAGACTCACGGTCTTCCGAAAGATGAGGTCGATGCCATCGTGGTCGCCGCCTTGGTTTGTTGGGCCGAGTTGAGTAAGTTCAAGCACTGGCGATAGCCTGAGTTTGGATGGCCATCGCCCACTGAAATTCGTTTCAGATCTCTCGGTAGCTAATCTGATCCCCCGGATGGCGACTATCGACCCCAGGCGAACATGTCACCAGCCAGACATGAGCAGCAGGTGTAGAAGTTGCCTGTGCGTCAGTGGATTCCATTACGCTTACCTGCTATGACCTAGACAACGGTCTCAACATACCTCGGGAGGTAGCGAATCAGGTCATCGTAGGCGTCAAAGTCGTCTTCGCCAAACCCCATCCTCTTCAATGTTTTCCGTTCACTACATCGAGCAGACTTCGCAGTTGCTGCATGATCAAAGAGACCTCGCTCTCGTTCTGTAAGATTGAAAGAGCGAATCGCATACATGCCCTCTTTCCCCACCGTGAGAAAAGGCAAAGCCATCTTGAGGCGTTTGGTCAATTCTAGTGCAGTACCATCAGCGACAAATGCGCCTCCTACCGTGACCATCTCCATGCTGTCTTTGTAAACAACTTGAAGCAGCAAGATGAACTTGCCATCTGTGCGCGGAGCGAATGCATTGCGGAACGCAGCAACAAGCATTTTGTGAACCGCAACTGGAAAGCTGGAGTCCTGCATGTCGTTCACGGTCAAGGACCCGGCAACATCACCCATTACATCCTTTACAGAGACAAGACGATCACCGTCGTTCCCTGCATCGAGGGCGGGCGGCACTAGTCCTCCAACGGTGACGAAGCAGAAGTCCCCCAACTTCGCTCGGGTTGCCATCGAGCCTATGTCCTGGGTGACCTCGGGACCAATCCCTCCGTCGTAATCCAACCATAGGATCTCATCCCGCTCCTTCTTATCTTGAGCTAGAAAGTCCACAGTTGTCGTGTTTCTTACGTCAATGAATTTGTAGGGCACATTGAATACTGCGCGCTCGTACATTTTCGGGTCGTGTTCGAGACTGACCATGTCTCGTACCCCGAGGTATCTATGGAGCAGCAGGAAGTCGTAGAAGCGGTTAGCCCCCATCCCAATGTATCGATACTGGCGCACTGGCAGGCCGCAATCCCCCGCCACCTTCAGGACATCAATCAGTATCCTTCTCTCAGACTGCTTGGCGGGCCTCAAGTCGTAAGAGATGAACTTCGCGGTGGAATTCCTTCTCCTAGCCATCAGGATTCACCGACTTCGTTGCGAAGGAAATAACTAAATGTGTGTCGCCCAGCGTCCGAGGCAGACATTCCCGGACGCTTGAGATACTTCGCAATTCGCTTGACGTCCGTTACTTGAGCGTCAAACTGGATTTTGACGGTGTCGGAGACTTTTGCCTTCGGAGGCGTGAAAGCTCGGGCCTGACTCACAGCGGCAGCGACGACACCAAGCCTCTCTGGTCCGGTCGCCTCTTCGAGCTCTTTCGGCGCGATCTCCGTGCCTTCGTCCGAGTACCGACTATCAAGGAAAGTGATGACAACACGACCTATCGATGCCATGTGACGCTTCGCCTGCTGCCACAGCAAGCTATCCTCATCGATCGCGGCTTTCGTCGTTGTCCACGGTAGCGCTTCCGGGTTCTCTGAGACGAAGAAGACAATGCCCAAGAATGGCCTATGCTTGGGTTGAAATGTGGGTAGTCCACTGCCCCAGCCGGTGAGAGGCGTCTTGTCAGCGGTGATCACGCCACGGCCGTTGCAGAACACGTACCAGCCCGCGACAGAAGCTCTGAAACTTCCGGCCTGCGGTAGACCTAGCCCTGCCGAGATTGCGCAAGTGACTTTGCCAAAGTTCTCTGTCTTCGATTCGCGATTGGAGCCGAGTTCAATGTTCAGCCCTTCGACATCGACGCCGTTGACCGAGATTCGTACCAGCTTGGCGAGGTAGAATGCATATGTTCTCGCGATCGCGTCACGAAGTTGACCCTCGAATACACCATCTGTCATTCGTCGCAAAGCATCCTGGTGTAGCTCTCCAACTCTAATCAAAGTTCCTGTCTTCGCTTCGTCTACCTCCGGCGCGCGAGGTATGAGTTTGAATGTCCAAGGAAGCTCTGAGCTTCTAGCCCACTCCTCGACGTCGAGCTTCATGTCGAAGCCACCGTCCTTGTGGTCCGATCGCATAGCGATCTTGTTGCCCAGCTTGAAAATTGCTCTCTTCAAGCCAATGCCGTACACCGAAAGACGATCCGATGACTCTCCGTCGTTGAGAGATCGTCCAAACTTGAATACGCCTTTCGCTGCCGTGTCTGCCGATATGCCACCAGCGGTATCTCTGATCTCGACCTTGTCTGGCCCGATGGTCAAGTCGATCGAGACCCCCGGCTCTATCGTTTCGTCCAAGAGGAATCTTTCGTAGTCCTCGGCCGTCTTCAGACGGTCTGCGTAAGGTTCGACAGCCGCATTTATTGAATTGTCGATTAGATCCAAGAAGGCCGCGAGTAACGGGATATCGCGGGTGAGCAGCGATATGAACAGCCTCTTCTCCGGGCTCGCCTCAGCCTCAATTACCTTCGCCATGTTCCACCCCTCGGTTGCCCCGCGACAACTATATCTCTACGGAGGCGCTAGGAACTTCGCGCCTGCTAGGTAAACGGATTTCCCAGCCAGGGGGCCCGGCGATAGATGGGGGTTGCGGGGCCACGGCATGGATCTATAATTTCGACGGATCCTCAGGAGATGGACATGCTGTATCGACGCGCACCCTCGGCTTGGTCACATGTGGCCGATGGGCGGGGAACGGCAGCTTTGCTGCATGGCGACTGCATGGACTTGCTCCGTTCGCTACCGGACGGTTCCGTAGGTCTTGTCGTTACATCCCCCCCGTACTGCATGGGTAAGGAGTACGAGGAGGGGAATGACGTCGCCGATTTCAAGCGTGCTCACGCGGAGGTCCTGCCCGAAATCATGCGCGTGGTTCGCCCAGGAGGCAGCATTTGCTGGCAGGTCGGATATCACGTGGATCGCAACAGCTTGATTCCGTTGGACTACCTCGTGTTCGATGCCATGCGGGCGCTGCCTGCGCCCCCGGTCCTGCGAAATCGGATCGTGTGGACTTTTGGCCACGGCCACCACTGCGAGAAGCGTTTCAGTGGCCGGCATGAAACGGCGCTTTGGTTCACCAAGGGTGACAAGTACACGTTCAACTTAGACGCAGTTCGCGTGCCCCAGAAGTATCCCGGCAAGACTGCAAATCGTGGTCCGTCTAAGGGGCAGCCCAGCGGAAACCCGCTCGGCAAGAACCCTGCGGACGTCTGGGATATTCCCAACGTGAAAGCGAATCATGTGGAGAAGTCGGTTCACCCCTGCCAGTTCCCTGTTGCCTTGGTTCGTCGATTCGTGGCTGCTTTAACCAACCCTGACGACATCGTCCTCGATCCTTATGCTGGCGTCGCAAGCAGCGGCGTGGCCGCGCTGCTGGAAGGACGGCGCTTCATCGGCGCTGAGCTTGAACGCGCGTACGCTGAAGCGGCGGCGAGCCGACTTCGCGACGCTCTAGCGGGCAACGTGAAGGTCCGGTCGGATCAACCGGTCGCTGCTCCGAATCCCCGCAGTAAAGTGGCAACTCGCCCCCATCACTTCCGAGAGTTCCACCACTCCTGAGGCTCGCGCGTGATTCCCTGCGGGGAGTAGGGAAGATTGGGTCGCGGATTAGGACTAATGAGAGAGCTGCTTTCGGAAGCCCGTGTAGGTAACTGGCTCATATTGCCGCTTTGATCAGGCTAGCTGGCCTGAACCGACGTCCCCTGTCCGTAGATAAAGGGCTCTACACCCCAAGCACTAATTGAACGGGCCGCAACGTCTCCTGTGGCGACATGGCTCTCAGCCAGCATAGTTTGTACATATGCACACACTTTGCCCTTGCGCCCACATGCAAGCGCCGCAAGTTCCCCTGCCACACGCTTAATTCATGTACTGGTCAGTTTGCTATTCAGGGGATGTTGTGAGGTGAAGCGGATACTGCGCCCACCGTCGCAGTGCATCGCGATGGACACACAACAACAAACAGAAAGGCGTTCCCCATGAAGAAGTCCTTGCTTGCCCTGACCCTGCTGGCCGCCGCTCCGTTCGCTGCTTCGGCCGCGGAAGGCGTGTCCTACAACTATGTCGAAGGTGGCTACACCGCGACCAACCTGAGCGACGGCCTGCCGGACGCCGACGGCTGGGGCGTGAAGGGTTCGGTGGCCATCGCCCCGAATTTCCACCTGTTCGGCGACTACACCACGCAGGAGTTCGACGACACCAACGTCGATATCGACAACTACCGTTTCGGCGTGGGTTACAACCACGAGATCAGCCAGCGCGCCGATCTGATCACCCGCGTGGCCTATGAGCGCTACAAGGTGCCGGGCGACCATCTGAACGGCTACAGCGCCGAAGTCGGCGTGCGTGGCGCGATCGCGCCGAAGTTCGAAGGCTTCGCCACCGTCGGCTACGAGGACGGCAGCGACTTCGACGGCGATTTCTACGGCCGTCTGGGTGCGCAGGTGAAGTTCAACCAGAACTGGGGCCTGAGCGGCGACGTGAAGTTCGCCGACAACGACACCCAGTGGTTCGTCGGTCCGCGTTTCACCTGGTAACACGCAACACCGCTCCCCCGCGACGCGTCCTCTCTCCCCGCGTCGCACCCAGCCCGGCCCCTGTGGCCGGGCTTTTTCATGCGGCAAAGAAAAAGCCCGGCCACAGGGGCCGGGCTGTTCGTTTGCGCCGCGTTACTTGAACAGCGTTTCCGGATATTCCGGCTTCTGTTCGCGCGCCAGCAACTGTTGCAGGCCGTCGCGCGGGGTCAGCTCACCATGCAGCACGGCGCGTACCGCGCTGGAGATCGGCAGGTCGATGCCGTGGCGGTCGGCCTGGCGCATCACTTCATCCGCCGTCTGCACCGACTCGACCACCTGGCCGATCTCGCGCACCGCGTCCTGCAGCGACTGGCCGCGACCCAGGGCCAGGCCCAGGCGGCGGTTGCGCGAGAGGTCGCCGGTACACGTCAGCACCAGATCGCCCAGACCGGCCAGCCCCATCAGGGTTTCCGGCTTGGCGCCGATGGCGGCCGACAGGCGCAGCATCTCGTTGAGGCCGCGGGTGATCAGGCCTGCGCGCGCGTTGAGACCCAGCTGCATGCCGTCGGCCACGCCGGTGGCGACGGCCAGGACGTTCTTCATCGCGCCGCCCAGCTCGGCCCCCACCATGTCGTCGCCGGTATAGGCGCGGAACGCGGGGCCATGCATCACGTCGGCCACGGCCTGCGCGAACACGGGATCGGCGCCATGCACGGTCACCGCGGTGGGCAGGCCCAGCGCGACTTCCTTGGCGAACGAAGGACCGGTGACGACGGCCAGCGGCACATCGGGACCCAGGATGTCTTCGGCCACCTCATGCAGGAAACGGCCGGAGCCGGTCTCGAAGCCCTTGGTGGCCCACGCGACGCCCGCGCCCGGGGGACGCAGCGGCGCCAGCTTGCGCAGCGTTTCGGTGAAGGCGTGCGAGGGCACCACCACCAGCACCTGGTCGGCGCCCTCGAGCGAGGTTTCCAGATCGGTGGTGGCGCGCAGGGTGAGCGGCAGCGGGATACCGGGCAGGTAGCGCGTGTTCTCGTGCTGCGCGTCGATCGCTGCGGCGACCACGGGATCGCGACCCCACAGGGTGACGGCGTGGCCATGCCGCGCCATCAGCGCGGCCAGCGCCGTGCCCCACGACCCGGCACCCAGCACCGCGATCTTCAGCGGTGTGCTTGCTTGCAGATCAGTCATCCGTCACCCCTGTGCGAAGCGTCGCCGCCCTGACGGGATTGTGCATCACGGATCAGGCGTTGCCGGCGGGTTCCGAGTTGGCCAGGCCGGCGTCGCCCTGCGCGGCGCGCTGGCGCAGCGATTCGGCGTACAGGGCCTCGAAGTTGATCGGCTGCAGGAAGAACGGCGGGAAGCCGCCCGCCTGCACCAGGTCGCTGACCAGCTGGCGCACGTACGGGAACAGGATGTTCGGGCACTGGGTGCCCAGCAGCACGTCCACGGCCTGCGCTTCCAGGCCCATCAGGCCGAAGATGCCGGCCTGCTGCACTTCCGCGACGTAGGCGGTCTTGTCGCCGGCCTTGCAGGTGAGGGTCACGCCCAGCACCACTTCGAAGGCATTCTCGCCCAGGCGCTGCACGCGCTGGTTGAGGTTGAGCTGCAGCTCCGGCTGCACGTTCTCGGTGAAGATCGCCGGGGCGCCGGGCACTTCGAAGGAAACGTCCTTGACGTAGATCTTCTCGACAGTGAAGGCAGGGCCAGCGGCTTCGGCGGGCGCGACCGCGCCGTTGGTGGTCTCGTCGGACATTTCGTACTCCGGAATCAGGATTGATGCAGTGAATGGAAGATTATGGCATGGCGCCGGCACGGCCCCGCTTCAAGGGGCCATACCGGCCAGGCGGACTCAGCGGCCCTTGACCAGCGGCAGGTCGGCCTGCTGCCAGGCGGCGACGCCGCCGTCCAGCACGTAGACCTTCTCGAAGCCGGCCTTCTTCAGGCGCTTGGCGGCGGCGCCCGCGGTCTGCCCGGTGCGGCACACCAGCACCACAGGCTGGGACTTCGCCCCGGCCAGCAGCTTGTGCTCGGGGCCGAAGCTGCTGGGCAGCACGTTGCGGCTGCCGGCGATGTGGCCCTTATCGAAGTCGTTGCTTGCCGACAGGTCCACGACCAGGGCGTTCTCGCTGTTGACCAGATGGGTCAGCTCGGCCGGACGCAGGGCCTTGTAGCCGCGGAACAGGCGCGCGATCTCGGTGTACACGATGGCCACCGTCAGGGCGACCAGCGCCAGCGACAGGATCTGGTTGAAGGGCGAACGGGTGGCGAAAGCCAGGATTTCTTCGAAATTCACAGGGTTGGCGACCGTGGAGCGGGCGGCGATTGTCGCACAGGACGCCGCCGCGGACGCCGGGCGACTACTGGCCTTTCCACAGGTCGGGCATGCCCACCACCAGCCACCAGCGCTTGGCCTCGGGATCCCAGCGCCAGCGCTCGACGTAGCGTTCCGTCCGTTCGGCCATGGTGTGCTTGTTGATGACGCGCAACTCCACCGCCCGTTCCACCGTGCCATCGGGTCCGCCGCGGGTCGAGAGATCGCGGTAACCGGATATCTGGATCTGCTTGTAGCGCTCGAACTCCAGTTCGGTCATGGGGTGTTCGGCGCGGTAGGCCGGATCGACGGCCTGCCAGGCGTTCTCGAAATCGCCCCAGCGGATGGAGGCCGCGTAGGCATCCTGCACCTGCTGCAGCTTGCCGCGCTGCAGCCGACTCTGGGCGGCGGCCGGCGCCAGTACCGCCAGCAGCCCCAACACCCACAGCATTCGTGCGATCACCCGCATGGCATCCCCTCCCGTTGCTGACCGCATGCTACCGCTTCGCGATGGCGACGTAGCGCCCGCTGAGCGTGGTGGCCAGTCCGCCTTCAGGCAGCAGCACGCGCGCGTCCACCTGGATGCGCGCCCGGCCGCGCTGCACCAGCGTATCGACGAAAAGGTCCCACGCCTGCCCTTCGGCGAATACCGCCTCGGCGACCAGGTCGTCGTACAGCGGCGCGAGATAGCGGATCTGGCTGTCGGCCACGTAGACCTCGGCCTTCAGGCCGGCCAGGCGCAGCTTCAGCGTCACCAATCCCCAGCCGGCCACCGTCATCAGCGACGTCAGGCTGCCGCCGAAGGCATTGCCCTTGTCGTTGACGTTGGCCGACAGCGGCGCGGTCAGCCGCAGCGCGTCGCCGCGCATTCCCTCCACCTCGACCTGCATCGCCGCCACCGGCGGCATGCCGCGGCAGTACTCGCGCAGTTCCCGCAGGGCTTCTTCCAGACTCATCGCTCATAATCCGCGCATGGGACATCCAACGCCGCCGGCATGGTACGTCATCTCGCTGCGACCCCAGGGCGGCCACGCGGCGCTGCGCCGCGCCGCTCGCCGTCACGGCGCAGGTCTGCTGGCGCTGTCGCCGTGGCGCATCCGCCGTTGCGACGACGCGACCACCCGTGCCGACGTGCGGAAGGCGCTGCAGTGCCCGCGGGTCGTATTCACCAGTCCCGCCGCCGTGGCCGCCGCGGATGCGCTCGAACGGCTGCACCCACGTCCCGGACAGGCCTGGTTCGCGGTCGGCGCGGGGACCGCCGCGGCACTCCGCCGCGCCGGCATCGCCGAGGTGTCGTTTCCCGATCGCATGGACAGCGAGGGCTTGTTGGCACTGCCCGCGCTGGCCGACCTGCGCAGTGCGGACATCGGGTTCGTCACCGCGCCCGATGGCCGCAATCTGCTGGTGCCCACGCTGGCGGCGCGCGGCGCGCGCGTGCATCGCGCCGAGGTCTACCGGCGCGAATCCGTTGCGCTGTCCCGCCGCGCCCTGGACGCCCTGGCGACGCTGCAGGCCCCCGCCTGCCTGATGTTGAGCAGCGGCGGTGCGCTGGAGCAGGTCCTGGCCCAGCTTCCCGAAGCGCTTCGCACGCGGCTCAAAAAGGCCGTTGTCGTCGCCGCCAGCGCGCGGTTGGCCGACGCGGCGCGAGCGGCGGGCTTCGTCCGCGTCGTCCAGGCCGAAGGGCCGCGCCCGGCGCAGCTGATGAAGGCGGCGTGCACGATCCGCCCGGCCGGCATCCGGTAGCATCTGCGGCCTCCATCACGTTTCGTCCCGCGACCAGGATGCTTGTGAACGACGAACCCACCTCCCCCCGCCGCACCCCCGGTGCCGGCCGCCTCATCGCGCTGGCCATCCTGGTGCTGGTGGTCGGCCTGGCGGCCTGGCGTGGCTGGGCGTGGTGGCAGGCCCGTGGCGAAGGGAGACGGGACGAGCAGGCCATGACCGTGCAGCGCCTGGAGGCGCTGGAGGCCCGTGCCGAGGCCCTGCGGCGCGACCAGCGCGCGCAGGCGCAGCGCCTGCTGGACGCCGCGGCCACCAACCGCGTGCTGCGCGACGAAGTCCTGGGCCTGGGCCAGCGCGGTGCCCTGCTCGAGGACAGCGTCGCCAAGCTGACCGACCCCGACCGCCACGGCGCGCAGGCCTTGCGGCTGGACGAGGTGGAACTGCTGCTGTCCCTGGCGGCGCAGCGGCTGGAGATCGCCCATGATCCGGCCGGTGCCCGACGCGCGTACGCGCTGGCCGCCGGCGTTCTGGACGGCCTGGACGACCATCGGCTGCTGAACCTGAAGCAGGCACTGGCGCAGGAACGCGTCGTCGTCGACGCGCTCGGCGCCGGTGCGCGCGCAGACGCGTTCGCCCGCCTGGATTCCCTGGCCGATGCGATCGCCGGCCTGCCCCGCCAGGCGCCCACGGCAGCGCCGGGACAGGTGCGCCCCGCTTGGCAGCGGTGGCTGGCACCTTTGGTCGACGTGCGGCCTTCGCGCGACACCACGCTGGTGGCGCCCGACCAGCGGGCCGCGGCGGACGTGGCGCTGCAGATCGAGATCGGCCTGGCGCGGGCCGCCCTTGAGCGCGGCGACGACGCTGCGTACCGCGCCGCGCTGGCCCGTGTGGACGCATGGCTGCCACGGCTGTGGCCGGACTCGCCGGCCCGACGTCAGGTTCACGCACGGCTGCGCACATTGCAGCAGGCGCAAGCGCCCGCGCACCCGGCCGAAGTGGGCAGCACGCTGCAGCAGTTGCGCGCGCTGCGCAGCGCCGGCATGCGGCTGCGCCCGACCAGGGAGACGCCGGAGGTGACACCATGAAGACGTTCCGCACCGTGGTGGTGATGCTGGTGCTGGTGCTGACCGGCGTGCTGGCGGCGCAGTGGATGGCCGGCACCGACCGCGACCTGGGCGAGGTGTTCATCCGCTTTGCCGGCTACGACCTGCATACCAACGTGCCGCGGGCCGTGCTGGCGCTGCTGCTGGCCGGCGGTGTAGCGTGGCTGCTCTGGCGGGTGCTCACGCTGCCGTTCCGTGCCTGGGGCCGGCACCGCCGCAAGCAGGCGCGCGCACGCCTCATCGACGGCCTGGACGCGCTGCATGCCGGCCACTGGCAGAAGGCCGAGAAACTGCTTGAACGCGCCGCCGAGGATGAAGAAGTCGGCGCGGTCGCGCGTGTCGCCGCGGCGAGGGCAGCGCAGGCCCGCGGCGACGAGGCGGCGATGCAGCGCCAGCTTGCGGCGCTGCGCGAACGGTCGGCACCCGCGCACGCAATCCTTGCCGCGCAGCTCGCACTGGACGCCGGACGTCCGCAGGACGCGCTGGCGGTGCTCGACGCGGCCGACGTGCAGCCGCTGCCGCCGCGCGGCCTGGCCCTGCGTGCCGAGGCCCTGGCGGACACGGCGCAGGCCGGGGAGGCTTACGGCCTGCTGGGCGCATTGAAGCAGCAGCAGGCCCTGGCGCCCGCTGCCCTGGATGCGCTGGAGACGCGCCTGGCGACCCAGTCGCTGCGTGAAGCCGCCGACCCCAACGTGCTGGCCGAGCGCTGGGAGGCCCTCACCAAGCCGTTGCGGCAACAATCGCCCGTGGTCGCTGCCTATGCCGAGCGCGCGGCCGCCTTGCGCTGGGAAGACGCGGCCACGCGCAGCATCGAACAGGCCTTGGAGTCCCGCTGGGACGAGGACCTGGTGGCGCTCTACGGCCGGCTGCCGGTAGCCAAGCTGGATTCGCGCCGCGCCAGCGCCCAACACTGGCTGCAGGCCCACCCGGCCAGCCCCGCGCTGCTGGTCGCCCTGGGACGGCTGGCCCGCCAGCAGGGGCAATGGACGCAGGCGCAGGAGTTCCTGCATCGCGCGGTCGCGCAGGGCGCGGGCGCCGACGCCTGGGAGGAGCTGGGCACGGGCTTCGCAGACGCCGGCGACGCCGCATCGGCCCAGCAGTGCTACGCCAACGCGCTGAAGACGAAACGCGGCGAAGCGGCCACGCAACTCGCCGTGCGCGACATGAAGCAGGCCATCCACGACGAAGCCGTCATGGAAGAACGCGACGCGCACGGACTGCCACGCCTGCGCGATTGACGCCCCGCTATGACGCTGCCGGGCGCGGATGCGTCTTGCGCCAGCGGCGCCATGCCAGCCCGACCGCGACCACCATCAGCCACAACGGCCACAGCGCGGCCAGGGCGATGACGATGTCCAGCGCGGCGCGCCAGCCGACCGCCAGCGATTCACCGAGGCGGGAGAAGAAGCCGGGACCGTTGTCGCGGAACACGGCATCCACGTCCACCCGTTCAGCGCGGCGCACCTGGGCATCCTGACGCAGCGACAAGGTGATGGTGCTGAAGGCCACACGATCCTCGAATTCCTTCTGCGCGATCAGGGCTTCATCACGCGTGGCGCGCGCTGCACCGCGTGACTGGATCGCATCGGTCCTGTCGGCGAGCTTGCCGCCGGCCTGCACCGCGTCACCCAATTCGCGTTGCTCGTCCTGCGCGCGCTGGCTGGCCAGTTGCTGACGCAGCAGATCGAACTGCGCGTCGCGGGCCGAGAAGCTGCGCCGGTCGAGGAACTCCATCTGCGCAGCCACCGCGCGCAGGAACGCCTGTGTGCGCTCGCTGGGCACGCGTACCGTCAGCTGGCCCTGCAGGCTGTATTCGGTCAGCTCCAGCCGCTTGCCCGGCGCCAGCGGCCGGCTCAGCACGCGCTGGACCTGCGACGAGATCTCGTTGTCGACGACGAAGCCGCCCTGCGAAGCCACCTCGTCCTCGATCGCCAAGGCGGTGCGGTACACGTCCTTCACCTGGAATTGGGCCTGCGCCGTGCGGATGAAGCGACGCTGCGGATCGACCTGGGTCGCCACGTCGGACGCCACCTGCGACGGATCGACCCCCGGCCCCTGCAGCATCGGGGCCTCACGGCTCTGTGGCGCTGCCGCCGCCGCATCGGCAGCGGCTTCGCCCATGGCAGGCGCGGATTCTGCGGTGGCGTCCGCATCGGCCGCCCTTTCGTGCCTGCTACAGGAGGCGGCCAGCAGCAACACGATCAACGGGAAAGCGGCACGGGACATCCTGTTCGTACGCATGAGCACTCCGGGAGGGTAATGAGGAAGAGGCCGGATGGCCGCATCGCTTTCCAACGGCCGGGGCCTTCCAGTGGGGTCGACGGGACTACGGGTCCGACGGTTCGCAGATCGAGCAGCGGCCACCCAAGCGCTGGTTGCCCCGCGCCGCCTTCAGGACCCGGTTGGCTTCTGCCTCTCGACGCGCCATCACCTCGGTGTCGGCGCCATAGCGCCGGGCCAGGGCATACAGCGCGACGACATTCTCCATCGGGCCGCCTGCCATGTTCAGCGCTGCCCAGTCGGACAACAGGTTGGCGACCACGGGGTCCCGCGGCGCCACGAACTGCATGCGTTCGCCCAACTGATAGGCGAACGCATGGTTGAGCGCGTAGGTGCTGACAGGCCGACCATCGTTGCCAGCGGGTCGCGAGGTCGGCAATCGCGGGACCGTCGCATCACCGAACTGCAGACCTGCGATCGACTGCCGCGTGAGCCGCGCGGGATCGTTCACCGAGGCGAGCTTGCTTTCCAGAATCCGAACGTGCAGCCATTCACTGCGGAAGTGCTCCGCCGGGTTACGCCGGATGCCGAGACGTATCCAAGCCAGTGCCGGCGCATCGTGCCCCGCCAGTTCCAGCGCGGTCCCCAGGTTGGCGGCCGTCTCGTGGTGGCCCGGCCAGCGCCGTTCGATCGACAGGAGCAATCGCGCGGACTGCGCGTGCTGACCCTGGTAAATCAGCAGGATCGCCAGTTTCGTGAGGCGCTCCAGGTCCGGCGTGGCCTTCGCGTCAGCGATGATGGTGCGCGCCGATCCCACGTAGAACGCCTTCGCCGAGTTCGAGGTGAGCCGCTCCGCCAACCGCTCGCCGACCTCCTCGTGCAGAGGAAAGTGCCGTCCCTGGTGGTCGGTCCCGATGGCGTTGATGCATGCCTGCGCTGGAACCGCCACGCCGAGGGCCAGTGCGCCCAGCAACCTCCATCCCCACGTCCGCATTCCCGGCTCCCGGCATCCATCCCGATGGACAACGCTAGCCGATGGCGGGCGCGACGGAAACAGGCAAGCGCACCGGAGGGCGTGTGACACCCGGCAGGCCCGCCCTTCGCCGACAGCGGTCCCTACCTGCCCGATCCTGAATGCGTGGATGCGTCCGTGGCGTGCGGCGCCCGGACCGTTCGCCTTCCAGCAGGACGCAAGCTAACCGTTGCGCCCCCTGCCGCGGGCACTGCAGCCGGAGAGCACGCACACCACGCACATGACCGTGTCCGACAAGGACGGCAACGTCGTCGCCACTCGCTGGTGCAACGTGTCGCTTACCGCTCGATGATGGCAACGACGCCCATGCCGCCCGCGGTGCAGATGGACACCAGCGCGCGGCCGCCGCCGCGCTGCTTCAGTTCCTTCGCGACCGTGGCGACGATGCGGGCGCCGGTGGCGGCGAAGGGATGGCCCGTCGCCAGCGAAGAGCCGTTGGGATTCATCTTCGCCGGATCGATCTTGCCGAGTGGCGCGTCCAGGCCCAGGCGGTTGCGGCAGTAGTCCTCGCTCTCCCACGCGCGCAGCGTGCACAGCACCTGCGCGGCGAACGCCTCGTGGATCTCGTAGATGTCGAAGTCCTGCAGGGTCAGGCCGTTGCGCTTGAGCATTTCCGGCACCGCGACCGTGGGCGCCATCAGCAGGCCTTCGCCGTGCACGAAATCGACGGCGGCCACCTGCGCATCCCGGAGGTAGGCCAGCGGCTCGTGGCCGTGCGCCTTCGCCCACTCCTCGCTGGACAGCAGCACCGCGGCGGCGCCATCGGTCAGCGGCGTGGAGTTGGCGGCCGTCAGCGTGCCGCGGCCGGAGGTCTTGTCGAAGGCCGGCTTCAGCGTGGCCAGCTTTTCCAGCGACGTGTCGGGGCGCAGGATGTTGTCGCGCTCCTGGCCACGGAACGGGGCGACCAGATCGTCGAAGAACCCGCGCTCGTAGGCGGCGGCCAGCTTCTTGTGCGAGGCCACCGCCAGCTCATCCTGCGAGTCGCGCGAGATGTTCCACTCCTTCGCCATGTCCTCGCAGTGGTCGCCCATGCTCTTGCCGGTGCGCGGCTCGGCCACGCCGGGGAACTCGGGCTTCAGCTCGCCGAACTTGAAGCCGCTAACCAGCGTCTTCAGCTTGTCCTGCGTGGTCTTGGCGCGGTTGGCGGCCAGCAGGCGCGCGCGCAGCTTCTTGCCGTAGACGATCGGCACTTCCGAGGTGGTGTCCGACCCGCCGCCGATGCCCGATTCGATCTGCCCCAGCGCGATCTTGTTGCCGATGTGGATGATGGTGTCCAGGCTGGTGCCGCAGGCGCGCTGCAGCGTGATGCCCGGGGTCAGCGGCGACAGGCCGGATGAGAGTGCGGCTTCGCGGCCCAGGTTCCAGTCGGACGAATGCTTGATCACCGCGCCCATCGCCACTTCGCCCAGCTGCTGGCCGTGCAGGCCGAAGCGCTCGACCAGCGCGCCCAGCGTGCGCACCGACATGCCCAGGTTCCCCACATCCGCGTAGGCCGTGTTCTGGCGACAGAACGGAATGCGGACGCCGCCGAGGATGGCGACGGGGCGGGGACCGGGCATGGGGACCTCTTGGCGTTGGCGATGAAGGGAGGGGTGAAGATGCGCCCGCGTACGGCAGGCATAATAGGGGAGTGTAATGCGCCCCTCCACCGCCTCCAACCGCTGACATGACTCGATCCCCAACCGGCCCCGTCGTCATGGGCGTGATGGCCCTGGAACTGATGGCGGGCAGCACCCCGCGCAACGCGGCCCTGACGGCTGCCGAGGCGAGTGCGTTGGCCGAGAAACTGGGACGCGACCTGGCGTCGCTTGTCCCTCAGGTGCGTGATCTGGATCTCGTCATGGCGGCAGCGCACTTCGATCCGGCCGAAGCGCTGCGACCCGGCTGGTCGCTGCACCAGCGCCTGCGCGAGCTGCACCAGCGCGCGCCCGGACGGGGCGAAGGTCCCCGCGTGATCGCCTTCGGCGCCGATGAGACGGGCGACATCCCCCTGCCGTTGCAGGCCGATGAAGGCCTGCGCGGCGGCCTGCTGCGCGTGGTGCCCTTCCTGCTGGCTGGCGACGACCATACGGTCGATGCCGTGGGCGAACGGTTGGAAAGCGTGCTGCTGGAAACGGGCATGGCCCAGCCCGATACCGCGCTACTCGCGCAGACCGCATTCGGCGCGCAGATCGAACATGCGCGCTACATGACGCTGCACGACCTGGCTGCGATGACCGCGATGCAATACGAGCACGGCGGGCTGGGCGCGCTGTGGCCGGTGATCGAGACCGCCCTGGTGGCACCTGCGGAAGAGCAGTGGCTGGATGCGCCGCCGGAACCGCTGCTGCGCTACGCGAATGGCGAAGTGCACATCGCGCTGTTCGAACCGATGGCCTGGCGCGCGCGTTATGCGCCGCAGGAAGCGACCGACGAGCGGCTGGAACGCGCCTACCAGCACTTCCAGGCGCGCCAGCAGCAGATCGCCGCCGTGCTGGAAGCGCACGGCATCCCGGTGACGTTCGCACATTGCCCGGGCAAGACCGACGCGCGGGAAACGCTGCAGTCGTAGCGTGCGCCATGCGCACGACCACGAGAAACACACTTCGTGCGGTCGTGCGCGTGGCGCACGCTACGGTCTTGGGTGTTATTGCGTGACCTTGATGATGCCGCAGGCCACCCGCGCACCGGCGTTGCCGGCCGGCTGGCTGGCGTAGTCGTCCGGAGCCGCATGTACGATCAGCGCGCGGCCTGCCACATCGTTGATGGCGCCGCCGCCCAGGGTGACGCCTTCGATGTGCGCGTCGACCTTGGCCACGCCCTCGGCGTTGGCGGTGAGGTTGTTCATGTCGCCGGCGTGGTGCGCGCCACTTCCCGCCTTGCCGTGCGCGGCATTGAACGGATTGAAATGCGGACCGGCGCTGCTGGCGTCGGCAGCGCTGCAGTCGCCCTTCTCGTGGATATGGAACGCATGCGCACTGTTGGCCTGCAGCCCACCGATCTCGCCGGTCAGATGCAAGCCTTTACCCATCGGGGCGAGCGTGACGCTGCCACTGACCAGGCTGCCGGAGGCGGACGCCAGCACGGCGACCGCCTGCTTGGCCGTGCTGGTGGTGGGAACGACGGCGCTCTGGGATGACGGCGGCGAAGACGAGGACGGCGTGGTGTTGCATGCCGCCAGAGTGAGGGCGGACGCGGCGGCCAGCAGGGCGATGCGCATGGGGAGACTCCTGTTGCAGGGCGTGGCCCGTTACCGTAACCACCGCAGCCTTCACGTTCAATGAAAGCGCCGTCGCGCACTCATCCGCGCTTGCGACCCGGCCCCAGTTTGCGGGTGACGGTGTTCCTGCCCACGCCAAGACGCGCCGCGGCTTCCGCGCGACGTCCATGGGTCAGTTCCAGCGCGACCTGCAGCAGCGTCCGGTCGAGCCGCTCACGCGCTTCGGCATGCAGCGATTCGGCGCCCTCCAGCAGGCGCCGGCGCGCCCATTCGCCCAGGGCGTGGTCCCATTCGCCGCGACCGCCGGCCAGCGGCGCGTGCGACAGCGCGCCCTGCAGGTCGGTGGTGTTGATGACATCCGCCGGCGCCAACGCCGCCAGACGCCAGCAAACGTTCTCCAGCTCGCGCACGTTGCCCGGCCAGTCGTGCGCCTGCAGCAGGTCCAGCGCGGCATTGCTGAAGCGCTTGGGCGCGATGTCCAGCTTGCGCGTGGCCATGGCCAGGAAGTTCTCGGCCAACTGCGGCACGTCGGCACGCCGTTCGCGCAACGGCGGCAGCTGCAGGCGGACCACGTTGAGGCGGTGCAGCAGATCGGCGCGGAAACGGCCCTCGGCCACCAGGCCATCGAGGTCCTGGTGGGTGGCGGCGATGACGCGCACGTCCACGCGGATCAGTTCGCGCCCGCCTACGCGGAAGAACTCGCCCTCGGCCAGCACCCGCAGCAGCCGCGTCTGCAGCGGCAGCGGCATGTCGCCGATTTCGTCCAGAAACAGCGTGCCGCCATCGGCCTGCTCGAAGCGACCGATGTGACGCTTCTGCGCACCGGTGAAGGCGCCGGCTTCGTGGCCGAACAGTTCGCTCTCCAGCAGCTCCGACGGAATCGCGGCGGTGTTCAGTGCGACGAACGGCTTGCGCGAACGCGGCGACTCGTGGTGCAGCGCATGCGCGACCAGTTCCTTGCCGGTGCCGGTCTCGCCGGTGATCAGCACCGACAGCGGCGCCTGCGCCAGGCGGCCGATCGCGCGGAACAGCGCGCGCATCGCCGGCGTGTCGCCGATCAGCTGGGGCGTGGGCGCGGCATCACTGTCCTGTGCGGCCTCGGCGGCTTCTTCCGCATCCGGCAAGGTGCGCGCGGCCAGCGCCACGGCATCGTCCAGGTCGAACGGCTTGGACAGGAATTCATGCGCGCCGCCGCGGAACGCCCCGGCCGTGCTGGCGACGTCGGTGTACGCCGACATCACGATCACCGGCAGCTGCGGGTGCGTGGCCTTCAGCTTGTCCAGCAGCACCAGGCCGTCGTCGCCGGGCATGCGCACATCGGTGAACAGCAGGTCGGGCGCACCACGCGCACCCAGGGCCTGCAGGGCGGCGGCGGCGCTGTCGAAACCGTCCACCGTGTAGCCCGCATCGCGCAGGGCGGTGGCCAGCACGAAGCGTACCGAACGGTCGTCGTCGACCACCCAGATGCGGCGTGTGTCGGCGGTGCTGCCGGAAGCGGCCAGGCGATCAGTGGACATGACGTTCCTCGTCGGGGTCGTGCGACGACTGCGGCAGCAGCAGGGTGAAGACCGTATGGCCGGGGCGCGAGCGGTAGGTCAGCGACCCCCGGTGTTCGCGCGCCACCTGCTGCGACAGCGCCAGGCCCAGGCCGCTGCCTTCGGCACGGCCGCTGACCAGCGGCAGGAACAGGTGCTCAGCGAGCGCTTCGGGCACGCCGCGGCCGTCGTCGACGATCTCCACCCGCAGCGCCATGGCGTGCAGATGGTCGTGGATGCGCGCGCCGTGTTCGACACGGGTGCGCAGGATGATGTTGGCGGCGCCCGCCTGCAGGGCGTTGCGCACCAGGTTCCAGACCGCCTGGGTCAGGCGGTCGGCGTCGCCGGACAGTTCCGGCAGGCTGGGGTCGTAGTCGCGCTGCAGGCGCACCGACCAGCCGCCTTCGTTTTCGGCCAGGCGCAGCACGCGCTCCAGCACGGTGTGGATGTTCAGCGGCGCGTGCGGACGCTGCGGAGAAGGCGACAGCAGCTGTTCCAGCAAACTGTTGAGGCGGTTGATCTCGGATTCGATCAGTTCGATCAGTTCGCGCTCGTCGTCGTTGTCGTTGCGATGGGCGGCCCGGCGCGCCAGCAACTGCGCCGCGCCCTTCAGGCCGGCCAGCGGATTGCGCAGCTCGTGCGCCAGCCCCTTCAGCGCGGCGCTCAGGGCATTGGGCAGGACCTGGGTGGGATCCAGCGCGGGGAACTCGTCCACCGGATGCGCTTCCAGCAGCCAGCCGCCGCCGTCCAGCCGCGACAGCCAGCCTTCGGCGAAGCACGGCGACTCGCCGGGCATGCCCAAGGCCATGCGGTGCAGGCGCAGGACGTCGCGGTCGGTGTTGTCCAGGAAGCGCGCCATGGCGTCGCCTTCGATCTCCAGGGCCGCCAGCGGTTGCCCGATCAGGCGGCGGGTGCTGACGCCCAGCCAGCGGGCGAAGGCCGGATTGAGGCCGAGGATCAGGCCATCGGTATCCGCCCACGCCACCGGCGTGCTGAGCGCGTCGGTGGCGGGTTCGAAATGCATGCGGGACGGGGCCGGGGACGACATTGCACCAGTTTAGTGCAAAGCCGTCCCCGGGGATCCCTCAGGCCTCGTAGGCCGATTCGCCGTGGGAGGCGATGTCAAGACCCTCGCGCTCAGCGTCTTCGGCCACGCGCAGGCCGAACACCAGCTTGGCGATCAGGAAGCCGACCACCGACACCACGCCGATCCAGGCGATGGTCAGGCCCACGCCCGTGGCCTGCTTGATGACCTGCGCCACCATGTCGAAGTCCTCGCCACCGGTGCCGCCCAGCGACGGCGCATGGAACACGCCGGTCAGGATCGCGCCGACGATGCCGCCGACCGCATGCACGCCGAACACGTCGGCGGTGTCGTCGACCTTGAGCAGGCGCTTCAGGCCGGTGACACCCCACACGCAGACTAGGCCGGCGATGAAGCCGATGGCCACCGCACCGAACGGGCCCACCAGGCCGGCGGCCGGGGTGATGCCGACCAGGCCGGCGACCGCACCCGAGGCCACGCCCAGGGCGGACGACTTGCCCTTGAAGATCTTCTCGGCCAGCGCCCAGGCGATGACGGCGGCGGCGGTGGCGACCAGCGTGTTGATGAAGGCCAGCGCGGCGCCCGCATTGGCTTCCAGGTTGGAGCCGGCATTGAAGCCGAACCAGCCCACCCACAAAAGCGACGCACCCACGTAGGTCAAGGTGACGTTGTGCGGCTTCAGCGCGGTCTGGCCGTAGCCCAGGCGCTTGCCCACGAAGTACGCGCCGATCAGGCCGGCCACGCCCGCGTTGATGTGCACCACCGTGCCGCCGGCGAAATCCAGCGCGCCCAGCTCGAACAGGTAACCGCCCGCGGCCCACACGATGTGCGCGATCGGCAGGTAGCCGAAGGTGAACCAGATCACCGAGAACAGGATGACCGCGGCGAACTTCATGCGCTCGGCGAAGGCGCCGACGATCAACGCGCCGGTGATGCCGGCGAACGTCGACTGGAACGCGACGAACACATATTCCGGCAGGCTGACGCCATCGGTGAACGTTGCCGAGAGGGTGTCGACGGTGACGCCCTTCAGGAACAGCTTGTCCAGGTTGCCGAGCCACGCGCCCTCGCCCGAGAACGCCAGGCTGTAGCCATAGACGATCCACAGCACCACCAGCAGCGAGAACACGGTGATGACCTGCACCAGCACGGACAGCACGTTCTTCGACCGCACCATGCCGCCGTAGAACAGGGCCAGGCCCGGCACCACCATCAGCAGCACCAGCAGCGTGGAGGTCAGCATCCACGCCACGTCGCCCTTCTCCACCACCGGTTCGGCAGCGGCCTCTTCGGCAGGTGCCGCTTCAGGTGCGGGCGCTTCGGTCACCGTCTCGGCGACGGTCTCGGTTACCACGTCCGCTGCGGGTGCGGCTTCGGCAGTCGCTTCGGTCGTTGGAGCGACAGTGTCCTGCGCGGCGAACGCCGTCGAGGCCACACCTGCCGTCATCAGGCCGCACAACGCGGCCAGGCACAACATCTGCGCACGGGTCTTCCACCCGGAGAACAGTCGAGTCTTCATGTGGGGGCTCCGAGTGTTAGAGCGCGTCCGCGCCGACTTCGCCGGTGCGGATGCGGATGACCTGGTCGATGGTGGTGACGAAGATCTTGCCGTCGCCGATCTTGCCGGTGCCGGCAGCCTGCTGGATGGCCTCGATGACGGACTCCAGTCGCTCGTCGGTGACGACGGTTTCGATCTTGATCTTGGGCAGGAAATCGACGACGTACTCGGCGCCGCGGTACAGCTCGGTGTGGCCCTTCTGCCGGCCGAAGCCTTTGACTTCGGTCACGGTGATGCCGGACACGCCCGCCTGCGACAAGGACTCTCGGACCTCGTCGAGCTTGAACGGCCGGATGATGGCGGTGATCAGTTTCATGCGCATACCCCGATGGTGGATGGAACCGGCCGACCGGAGCCGGCCGGCGGTTTCAAGGCACCCGTGCGCGCGACCCCCTGGCGGCGTGCACGTGATCGGTGCGGAGCGATGCATGAACCGCACCCGTGCCCGCCGCGATCGGTTGCGACGGGAACGGATGACGTGGGAGGGAGCAGCGGTTCATGGACCTCTCCTGTGTTTCCCCAGTTGCAGCGTTGGTGCGATCTCCAGGAATCGAAGACGGGTGTTGCCCCGGTTCCCCAACCGGGCCGACGCATCGCAGCGCGATGCGTACGAGAGGGTGCGGCGATGGCGACGGGTGGGAGGGGAGATCCGTCGCCATCGCCGCGAGAACTCAGCGCGCTGCCGCTGCGGCGCGGAGGGCCGATGCCTGGCCCTCCGCGTGCGTGGCGATGTGCGCGTGCGCCGGCATCAGCTGGCGTAGTACAGCTGGTATTCCAGCGGATGCGTGGCCGCGCGGAACTTGGTCACTTCCTGCATCTTCAGCGCGATGTAGGCATCGATGAAGTCGTCGCTCATTACGCCGCCGGCCTTGAGGAAGTCGCGGTCCTTGTCCAGCGCGTCCAGCGCCTGGTCCAGGCTGGAGCAGACCTGCGGGATGTTCTTCTCTTCTTCCGGCGGCAGGTCGTACAGGTCCTTGTCGCTCGGCGCGCCCGGATCGATCTGGTTCTTGATGCCGTCCAGGCCGGCCATCATCAGCGCGGTGAAGGTCAGGTAGCCGGACTGCAGCGGATCGGGGAAGCGCATCTCGATGCGGCGCGCCTTCGGGTTGGCCACCCACGGGATGCGGCACGACGCCGAACGGTTGCGCGCCGAGTAGGCCAGCATGACCGGCGCCTCGAAGCCCGGCACCAGGCGCTTGTAACTGTTGGTGCCCGAGTTGGAGAAGGCGTTGATCGCACGGGCGTGCTTGAAGATGCCGCCGATGTACCACAGCGCCAGCTGCGACAGGCCACCGTAGCCGTCGCCGGAGAACAGGTTCTGGCCGCCCTTGGCCAGCGACTGGTGCACGTGCATGCCGCTGCCGTTGTCGCCGACGATCGGCTTGGGCATGAAGGTGACGGTCTTGCCGTTGCGGTGGGCCACGTTGCGCACCACGTACTTCATGCGCTGCAGTTCGTCGGCCTTCTTGACCAGGGTGTTGAACTTGGCGCCGATCTCGCACTGGCCGGCGGTGGCGACTTCATGGTGGTGCACTTCGACTTCGATGCCGACCTGTTCCAGCGTCTTGCACATCTCGGCGCGCAGGTCGTGCAGCGAATCGGTCGGCGGCACCGGGAAGTAGCCGCCCTTGATGCCCGGACGGTAGCCGCTGTTGGCGCCGTCGTAGCTCTTGCCGCTGTTCCAGGCGCCTTCCTCGGAATTGACCTTGAAGAAGGTGTTGCCCATCTCGTTGGCGAACTGCACCGAATCGAAGATGAAGAACTCCGGCTCCGGGCCGAAGAACGCCATGTCGGCCACGCCGCTGGACTTCAGGTACGCCTCGGCGCGCTTGGCGATGCCGCGCGGATCGCGCGAGTAGCCCTGCATGGTGGCCGGATCCAGGATGTCGCAGACCAGCACCAGGGTCGGGTCGGCGTAGAACGGGTCGATGTAGGCCGAGGTCGGGTCGGGCAGCAGCACCATGTCCGATTCGTTGATGCCCTTCCAGCCCGAGATCGACGAACCGTCGAACATCTTGCCGTCCTCGAACAGCGACGCGTCCACGATGCCGACCGGGAAGGTGACGTGCTGCTCGATGCCGCGCATGTCGACGAAACGCAGGTCGACGAACTCGACCTTGTGGTCCTTGATCAGCTTCTCAACGTTGTCCAGGGACATCTTGGAACCTCGGGTTGGATAAGGGTTGTGGCAGAGACACAGCAATCCCCGTGCCAACTCCACTATCGTCCTAACCCATTGATTCATAACACATCCAAAAGCGATGGCATGACTGACAATCCCCATAATGGGGATCAAATCCCGCGCAATGCACCAATATGGGCTTGCGTGCCGGGGGCCGGCGACGGCGCGCGCTTGCCTCGCACCGGCCGGGCGTAGACCATGCGCTCCCTTCTTTCCGGAACCGGCCCCGCATGGACCTGCTGTCGCTCGAGCACTTCTCCGGCTGCCTCAACGAGACCTTCTCGGCGGACCTGCAGGGCATGCAGGCGGCCTTCGTGCTGGTGGAGGTGCAGCCGCTGCCCGTGCGCAGCCCGGATGCCCTGCGCGCGCCTTTCTCGCTGGTGTTCCACAACGCCTCCGCGCTGCTCTTTCCCCAGCAGACCTACCGGATGCACCACCCGCGGCTGGGCAGCACCGACATCTTCCTGGTGCCGGTGGCGCAGGACAAAACGGGCTTCCTCTACCAGGCCGTCTTCAACTGACGGGCCGCGCGCGCCAGTCCATCCTCAGGTAAGGAAACGCGGCCTCGGAGGCGGCGAATCCCAGCCGCTCGTAGAGACGACGCGCCCCGATGTTGTGCTGCAGGACGTGCAGGGTCATGCCGCATCCCCGGACGGCGGCGGCCTGCTGGGCGGCCCCGATCAGCGACGCACCGATCCCGCGGCCACGGGCGGCAGGGAACAGACTGATGTCGACGAGCAGGTGGTCGGGGGGCGACCGCAGCAGGTAGAGCCGTCCCAGCGGACCGCGCTCGTCGCACACGGCCAGGAAGTCGGCGTCGGCATGGACCTGCAGGTAGTGCCGGTGCTGGGCCTCGAACTGCTGGTCGAGGAAGGCGCGCCTGTGCGTCTCGGGCCAGGGCACCTGCGCCATCTCCTCCTCGCGCGTGCTGGCGTACAGGTCGCGCAGCCAGGGCTGATCGTCGTCGCACAGGGCCCGCAGCGCGATCCCGCATGCGACGAGGGACGCGGGCGTCCGCATGCGGTCGGGCCGTTCCGGCGGGAAGGGCGCCAGCCGCGATGACGTTGGCGTGGTCACCTTAAGGGAACGATGGGTAGATCCCTTGCAAGGCGATGCTGAAGTTGACGCCCAGATATGGCTGTTGGTTCTGGTGCGGCTGGCCGCCGCCCTGATTGGGCTGGACCATGTTGGACGCCAGCTGGGTGTTCAGCGGCGCCGCGATGAAGGTCCGCGAAGACGTGCTGGTGGCCAGGAAGGAAAGGCCGCCGTTGGCGACCGGGACGTGGCTGCCGCTGCCTGGCGCGGTCTGCGAGTAGGCGTTGACCCCGTGGTTGTGCTGCGGGATCTGGTTGCTGGTCAGCGTCACGGTGTTGACGCCGAAGGTTTCGCCGAGGCTGCGCGGCGACAACCCCGGCCCGTTGCCCTGCTGGCAGCCGGCGCGGCCGGCGAAGTTCGGCAGCTGGAACGTGGTCTGTCCGTTGCCGCCGTAGATCGTGCCGACCAGCGAGAAGAGTGCGGTGTTCTGCGAAATGGGCAGTGTGGTGCCATTGCAGAACGCCCAGCCGAGCGGATTGAAGTTGAAGCCGAACAGCTGGATCTGGCCGATGTAGGGTTCCGTCATGATCAGGTTCCTGCGAGGAAGGGTCGCGTCGCCGGACGGCGATGGCGCCTGCGGGGTGCGATGGGTGCGGCGATCAGGCCTGCGAGGGGAAGATGCCGCTGGTGGCGATGCAGAACTGCACCGTCAGCGTGGGCATGCAGTTCTCGTGCGGCTGGCTGCCGCCGGCCAGGGTCAGCATCTGCGGCGACATCGCCGCGGCGTTGTTGCCGGTGACTGTGTTGACGTAGAAGGTGTCGCCGCTCACCGCGCCGGGCAGCAGGCTGCCGCCCGGCGTCACCGCGGTCGAGGCGGCAGTGGTCGCCACCAGCGTGTGGGTGTGCGCCGGCATCTGGGTCGACAACACGGTGACGGTCTCCGTGCCGGCCCGCTGGCCGATGACGTAGTTGCTCAGGCCGGGGCCCGCGCCCTGGTGAATCGGCAGACGGCCACGCAGGTCCGGCACCGCGAAGGTGGTCTGGCCATCGCCGCCGTACGTAGTGCCGATCAGCGCGAAAAGCGCGTCGTTTTCCGAGATCGGCAACAGGCTGCCGTCGCACGCCTGCCAGCCGAGAGGGGCGCCTCGGGTTCCGAAGGCGAACATGCGGATTTCGCCAAGATAGGGGTCTGCCATGAAAGTGCTCCGTGGTCGTTCGTTGGCCGGCCGCTGTGCGATGCCGGTCTGCGTCAGTTGCGCGACGGGAAAATGCCCTGCAACGCGATGCAGAAATTGACGACGCTGTAGGGCTGGAGGTTCGGGTGCGGTTGGTTGCCACCCGCCGGACCGACGGTCGCCGGATTCAGCGGCACGGGCGGTCCGCCCGACGTGGCATAGGTCGGAATGGCGCTGCCTGCGCTGTTGGTACTGGTGGCGAAGACGCGATTCGACGGAACGCGGCTGTTGCCGCTGGTGGTCGATGCGTTCACCGCATGGTTGTGCGCCGGCAGGTTGGTCGACAGCAGGGTCACCTGCTCCACGCCACCGGCCTGGCCGATCTGGACCGACGGCGGCTGCCAGCTCGGATCCACGGAAGACGCATAGCCGACCGGTGTCCGACTGCGCAGGTCCGGCAAGGCGAAGTTGGTGGTGCCGTTGCCCCCGTATTGCGTTCCCAGCAACGAGAAGAGCGCCTGGTTCTGGTTGATCGGCAGCAGCTGGCCGTTGCACAGCGCCCAATATCTGGGCGCGAAGTTGAAGCCGGCCATCATGATCTGGCCGATGAAAAATTCGCTCATCGATATCTTCCCCAAGGACGTGCGCGCGACGGCACCGCGTACCGTGCCGCGCGTACTCTGACCTGCATCGGCCCCGGCCACAAGGCCTGTCGGTGGCGCCCCCCATCGCATCCCGACAGGGGCTTCCGCTCGGCCGGGAAGCCTGTTCCAATGACGCGAGGACTACGCTCGGGGAGTGGCTGCGTCGTCCTGCAAGGAATTCCGTTGTATTCGCGCAGACCGTCAGGCCTGCCGTAGGCCCGTGTCGGACGGGCATTCTTCAGGGGAACTGGAACATGTATACGTCTTCGAACCGCCCGTCGGGCCGTCGCCTCGGTACGCTCGCGTTTCTGCTGCTCGCGCTCGCGATGCTCTGGCCGGCGATCGCATCGGCGCAGACCTCGACCTATTGCGCCGCACCACTGACGGCCACGGTGTCATGGGGCGGTTCGGCCAACATCGACGTCAGCAACTGCGATGGTCCTTTCGACGGCGGCATGAGTGGCCCGATCGAGCCGTTCGCACAACATGGCACCGTCACACTAGGTCCGGCCAGCGGCGGCACGCAGTTCGTCGCCTACGCGCACAACGGCAGCACGCCCGTGGGCGGCGGCAGCGACACCATCTGGCTGGAAGACAACGACCTCGGCACGGTCCGGATCGACATCACGATCAGCGCCCCGACGTCCGCAATCACCGTCTCACCGGCGACCCTGCCGACCCTGACCGCCGGCACGCCCTTCAGCCAGAGCCTGACGTCCAGCGGCGGCACCAGTCCCTATACCTACGTGCTGGAATCAGGGCCGCTGCCGGTCGGCCTCAGCCTGACCGGTGGGGGCGTTCTCAGCGGCACACCCACCCAGCGCGGTGGCTACAGCTTCAGCGTCCGCTCCACCGACTCGGCCGCGCCGACGGCCGACACCGTCGTCAAGAGCTACACCGGCACGGTGCAGAACCCGACACTCACGCTGACCACGCCCAGCGGCACCGCGATCCAGGGTGCGCCCTTTTCGCAGACCCTTTCGACCACCGGTGGCGTCGCGCCGCATGACTACCAGCTCGAGACCGGCGCCTTCCCCGCCGGCATCAGCATTTCCAGCGCAGGCGTCGTAAGCGGCACCACCACAGCCGCTCCCGGCAGCTACCCGGTCACCCTGCGTGTGACCGACGCCAGTACCGGCCCCGGCGTCTACTACGAACTCGAGAACTACACCCTCACCGTCAGCCCGCCGCCGAGCGTCTCCATCTCGGTGTCGCCGGCGTCGGTCAGCGAAGACGGCGCGACCAACCTGACCTACACGGTTACCCGCAGCCTCAACCTGACGTCGCCGACGACGGTCAACATCACCACCTCGGGCACAGCGACCTCCGGCGTCGATTACACCGGAGGCGTCGCGACCGTGGTCATCCCGGCCGGCGCGACCACCGCGACGATCACCATCAATCCGACCGTCGATGGCACTGTCGAAGCCGAGGAGACCGTGATCCTGACGGTCGCCGCCGGCACCGGCTATACCGTCGGCGTGCCGGCCAGCGCGACCGGCAACATCCTCAACGACGACGTGCCGAGCGCGACGATCAGCGTGAGTCCAGCGAACGTCGCAGAAGACGGTGCGCCAAACCTCGTCTACACGGTCACGCTGAACCAGGCGTCGTTCTCCGCGCTCTCGATCGGCTACGCCATCGGCGGCACCGCGACGAACGGCGCCGACTACGCAACGATCGCCTCGCCGCTGGTCATTCCGGCGGGCAACACCACCGGCACGATCACGGTCAACCCCACCGCCGATGCCACCATCGAAGCCAACGAAACCGTCATCCTGACCCTGAATGCCGGTGCCGGCTACACCGTCGGCGTGCCCAACAGCGCCACCGGCACGATCCTCAACGACGACCTCCCGAACCTGGCGATCAACGACGTCACGGCGAACGAAGGCAATGCCGGCATCACCAACTTCACCTTCACGGTCAGCCTGAGCGCGCCGGCAGGTCCGGGCGGCGTGACGTTCGACATCGCCACCGCCAACGGCTCCGCCACCGCCGGTGTCGACTATGTGACCAGTAGTCTGACCGGCCAGACCATCCCCGCCGGCAGCAGCACCTACACCTTCACGGTGCAGGTCAACGGCGACACCGCCAACGAGCCAAGCGAAACCTTCTTCGTCAACGTCACCAACGTGGTGAACGCCGTGGTCGTGGACGGTCAGGGCGTGGGCACCGTCGTCAACGACGATCCGCTGCCGAGCCTGTCGATCGATGATGTCAGCGTGGTCGAAGGCAATGCCGGCACCGTCAACGCCGTATTCACCCTTACCCTGAGCGCCGCCAGCGGGCAGACGGTGTCAGTCAACTATGCGACGGCCGACGGCACCGCGACCCAGCCGGCGGACTACACCAGCACATCCGGCAGCCTGACCTTCACGCCTGGCCAGACCACCCGCACCCTCACCGTGCCGGTGATCGGCGAGACGGTGCCGGAGGCGAACGAGACCTTCTTCGTCAATCTCAGCGGTGCGGCCAACGCGACGATCAGCGACAACCAGGGCGTGGGCACGATCACCAATGACGATGTCCCGGTGACGGTCGGCCCGGGCACGCTGCCCAACGGCGCCGTGGCCACCGCCTACAGCCAGACGATCACCGCCAGCGGCGGCACCGGTCCCTACGGCTTCGCGCTCACCGCGGGCGCTTTGCCTGCCGGCCTGACGCTGTCGGCGGGCGGCGCGCTGACCGGTACACCGACCGCTGGCGGCAGCTTCAACTTCACCGTCACCGCCACCGACAGCAGCGCGTTCCCCGGTCCGTTCTCCGGCAGCCAGGCGTACACGCTGACCATCGCCGCACCGACCCTCGCGCTGCCGGCGACCCCGCTGGCCGGCGGCACGTTGGGCGTGGCGTACTCGGCTGCAATCACCCCGGCCTCGGGCGGCAGTGCACCGTATGCGTATGCCGTCACCGCTGGCGCGCTGCCGGGCGGCCTGACGCTCAATGCCTCGACCGGTGCCATCTCCGGCACGCCGAGCGCGCTGGGCACCTTCAACTTCAGCATCACCGCCACCGACAGCAGCACCGGCACGGGACCGTACACGGCCACCCAGGCTTACGCGATCACGGTGGTCGATGAGCCGCCGACGGGTGGCAACTCGTCGTTGACCGTGGCCTACAACGCCCCGGCCACGAACGTGCCGCTGACGCTCAGCGGCGGTGCACCCACGTCGCTGGCCATCGGCACGCCGCCGGCGAACGGTACCGCCATCGTCAGCGGCACCGCCATCACCTACCAGCCGAACGCCGGGTACGCAGGGCCTGACAGCTTCACCTACACGGCCACCAACAGCGGCGGCACGTCGGCGCCCGCGACCGTGAGCGTGACGGTGCAGGATCCGGTGATCACGATAAGCGCGAGCGGTGGTTTCGCAGCCACCATCACGATGCCGTACACGCAGACGTTCACCTTCAACGGTGGTACGCAGCCATGGAACGGTTACCAGGTCACCAACCTGCCGGCCGGCGTGGCCATCACCGGCACCACCGCGAACACCGTGACGATCTCCGGCACGCCGACGCAGGCGGGCAGCTTCAATCTCAACGTGTCCGCCACCGACGGCAGCACCGGCAACGGTCCCTACACCGTGGGCCAGGCGTTCACGCTGACGGTGGCCGGACCGACGCTGACGCTGACGCCAGCGGCCACCTCGTTCAACCCGGCCTACGGCGCGCCGTATTCGCAGACGTTCTCTGCGGGCGGCGGCACCGGTCCTTACACCTATGCCGCCACCGGGACGCTGCCTGCGGGCGTCGCCTTCAACGGCGACACGTTGTCGGGCACGCCGACGGCACCGGGCAGCTACAGCTTCACCATCACCGTCACCGACACCGGCTCGACGGGTACCGGTGCGCCGTTCACGGTCGCGCAGAACTACACGATCAACGTCTCCGCACCGACCGTCGTCGTGGCACCGGCGACGCTGCCCGATCCGGTCGCCGGCACGGCTTACGCACAGACCGTCACCGCCACGGGCGGGGTGGGTCCGTACACGTTCGCCGTGACGGCGGGCGCGCTGCCCGGTGGCATCAGCCTGTCCACCAGCGGTGCGCTGTCCGGCACCAGCGTGGAAATTGGCACTTTCAACTTCACCGTCACGGCGACCGATGCCCATGGCCAGACCGGCAGCCGCGCCTATACCGTCACGCTCGCGGCGCCGGTACTGACGATGACCCCGGCCGCTGGCACGCTGACCGCAACCTACGGTGCGGCGTACT